>Ga0213863_10000003_pt1 | contig 258152 bp, 225 predicted proteins | sample PICome_8_FD_160128 | JGI IMG/M metagenome (GOLD analysis project Ga0213863, IMG submission 160128) | Coastal seawater microbial communities near Pivers Island, North Carolina, United States - PICO497 | ecosystem: Environmental > Aquatic > Marine > Coastal | place: USA: North Carolina...
CCGCAGGTCGATGATGCCGATGTGCTCGCCTACCTAAACGCCGAAAACGCGTATTTCGAGTCTTGGTTCGGGCCCCATCAGGGCCTGACACGCTCGCTGTTCGAAGAACTCAAGTCCCGCAAGCCTGAGCAGGACGAAAGCGTCCCCTACGAAAAAAACGGCTACCGCTATCAGTGGCGATTTCATGTGGGTGATCAGTATCGCGTCTGGCTTCGCCAGTCTACGACCCCGCGGCTTGAGTCGTGGGAAACGCTTTTGGATGAAAATGCGCTGGCAGAGGGTTGCGAATACTTTCGCCTGGGGGCCTTGGCCGTCAGCCCGGACGGTAAATCACTGGCTTACAGCACCGACACCAACGGCAGCGAACGTTTTACGTTGAAAGTGATCGAAATCGAAAGCGGCGACGAGCTCACGCCAGCCATCGAAAACTGTGCGGGAAGCGTCGTTTGGAATGCATCCAACACGGGTTTTGCCTACCGGTTGGTTAATGAACAGTGGCGGCCGGACAAAGCACTTTTCCGCGACATCGCCACCGGTAACGACACGCTACTGTACGAAGAGCACGACGAGTCTTTTTTCGTTGGCCTTGGACTGTCTCAATCCGAACAGCTGATGTTCATCAGCGCCGGCGACCACGTCACCAGCGAAGTGCGATTCGTGCCAAGAGATAACGTGCTTGCAGCCCCAACCGTAATTGCCCCGCGTCGCTCCGGCCACGAGTACGATGTGGATCATCAGGGGGATAGCGCCACAGCGGGGCGTTTGATCATTCGCAGCAATCGTCAGCACGCCAATTTTGACGTATTTGAAACGCCAGTGGTCGAGCCAGACGAGGGCCGATGGCAGGTCATGCTGGCCGGTGATGACAGGCACTACCTGATGGGGCATGTGGCCTTTGCCAGCGCCACCGTGGTTTGCCTGCGCGTCGATGGTCTCGATCAAATTCAGATCATCGACGAAACAGGTTCCCACCAAATTGAATTCCCGGAGCCTGCCTACAGCTTGGATCTGGGCACCAACCCGACTTACGACACCAACACATTGCGCATCGCTTACACATCCATGGTTACTCCCCATACCGTCTACGATTACGACTGGCGGCAGGCCAAACTCACCTCATTGAAGGTACAAGAAATTCCCGGGGGCTATGACGCCGAGGAATACATCAGCGAACGCCTGCAGGTCACCGCGCGTGATGGCAGCTTGGTACCCCTGAGCTTGGTTCGACACAAAGACACACCCGTAAACGGCAGCGCGCCCGTTTATTTGTACGGTTACGGCGCCTACGGTCATGCCATCCCTCCAAGTTTTTCCAGCAACATCATCTCGTTGCTGCAACGGGGCTTCAGCTTTGCCATCGCTCACATTCGCGGCGGCGACGACTTGGGCTACCACTGGTATACATCAGGCAAGCTGGCGCAACGAACCAATACCTTTAACGACTTCGTCGACTGTGCCAGACACTTGATTGCCAGCGGCCATACGCAGGCCGGCAAGATTGCCATTGGTGGCGGCAGCGCAGGCGGTGAACTGATGGGAGCGGTCATCAATCAAGCTCCGGAGCTATTTGGTGCCGTCGCTGCCCACGTACCCTTTGTTGATGTGCTCACCACCATGCTGAATCCGGATTTGCCTCTCACCCCCATGGAGTGGCCGGAATGGGGCAATCCCATCGAAGACGCTGAAGCCTTTCATCATATTCGCAGCTATTCCCCAGTGGATCAGGTCAGTGCCCAAGACTACCCGCCCATGTTGGTGACGGCGGGCTTGAACGACCCGCGAGTAACGTACTGGGAACCAGCCAAGTGGGTGGCGAAACTGCGTTACACCAAGACCGATGATCAAGTCTTGCTGTTGAAAACGAATATGGGCGCCGGTCACGGCGGTCAATCCGGGCGCTTTACCGCCCTTGAAGAACTGGCTGAGGAATACGCCTTCTTTCTATTGCACTTGGCTCCGGAGCAACCTTAGAGGCTTGCTCTGAGTTCGTCTCGAAACTGCGGCGCTGCAATATTGATCAGCGCCTCGGCTCGGGCCTGATTTGGCATGTCTTTGATTTGCGCCACCCCGTATTCGGTGACGACCGTGTCGACGTCAGTGCGCAACGCGGTCACCATTTCCACCTTGGGCACGATACGCGACACACTGCCGCCCCGGGCGGTAGCGTTCATGGCCACAATGGATCTGCCGCCCTTGGACGCTTTCGCCGCACGCATAAAGTCTACGCTGCCGCCGGTGCCGGAGATCTGTCGCCCCCCTGCCATCTCCGCGTTGACCTGACCGAACAGGTCTACTTCCACCGCCGAATTCACAGACACGAATCCATCCAACTGGCGAATCGCGCTGACTTCGTGGGTGTGATTTGCTCCGCGAAACACCACATCACGACGCCGGGCCAGCCAAGACATCAGTTCAGTGCTGCCCAAGGCCATACCGGTCACATGCTTGCGCGCGTCTAGGGCTTTGCGTGCGCCAGTCAGATTGCCGTTTTCGATTAGCTTCATGCCGCCATCGTCGATAAGACCGCCGTGCATACCTAAGTCATTCTTGTCCGAGAGCTGGCTCAAAATAGCGGCCGGAATGGCACCAATACCCGTCTGCAGACAGTCGCCATCACGTATCAATCCCGCCACCAATCCGCCGATCGCTTGGGCCGCTTCATCAATGTTGGCCGGGGCAAGGGCCGGGGCGGACTCATCACTTTCAATCATCGCGTCAATCAAGGCCGGATTGATTAGCGGACTGCCCGCCGGCGCAATCAGCGTTGGATTGAGCTGGGCGATGACTATGGGGCCTTGGGCGAGCACACTGTCGTGAAAGTCTACATTAGGACCCACCCGAAGCCTGCCCTCGTGATCGTAAGCAACTTGCAACAAATAGACGTCAACCTTCGACCCAAGGTAGTCGTAGGTTGTGCGCATTTGCATGGGCAAATAATGCACTCGGCTTGAATCCGCCGCCGCCAACGCCGACGACATGAAAAACGTCGTGACCGAAGCGGAGTCATTCCACTGAGTAAAGTCCGTTTGATTGAGCCCGGGCAGTGGAAACTGAATAAACTGCAGGTTCTCAGGCAGTTCGCTTTGGGCCAAGGCTTTCAGAAGGCCGGTGGGTTCGTTGCTGCTGCCAGCAACGTAAACACGCTGACCGGCCCCAAACAGATCGATGATATGTTGCATTACTTATCCATAGTCGCTGGAACCCGAGCGTTTCAGCGACGGTACAGCCGTTGTAAAACCGTCAAATAACCAAAGGCACCTAAATAGTAGGCCACGGGAAACCACATCGGCCACAGAGTTTGCAACGTGTCGCTACCCCAAGGCATGTCGAGATAGACATGTCGAAAGGCCAAGAACATCAGCGCCATCATCACCCCGGTCGTGAAGGCGACGGTTATGCCCTGACGAGGCGAAAACATAGCGCTCACCACGCCGCCCACCAAGCCCGCTACCCATACCGGAACAATGGCAGCTGAGAGGGTTTGATCCGCGCCATGAGCATCACTGACAAGAACCCAAACCAGCACACCGGAACAGCCGGCGATGGCCGTGCGCAGAAACAGCACCAATGTATTCAATCCGCTCTCCTTAGCCGACGGCTCTATTCCGAGTCCGCCCGTCACCAGGTCCTAGAGTAACACTCCCATTGGTCTGTAGGCGCGAAGGAAAGACTCCGGTAGCCTGTCGATCTGATCTTCAATGCGTGCGCACTATGCGAATCTATACACACCCGGAATACCTCAACCATCTGGTCATGGACGGACACCCGGAGCGGCCCGAGCGTTTGGTTCATTTGATGAATCACTGGCAGCGCATTGGCCTTACCCAAGATTTCCCCGTAATCGAGCCTCAACCCATCGCTAACGAGCGAATTCTTGCTGCCCACAGCCAATCCCACATCGATTTCTTGCTGGCCTCCCAACCCGAAGAGGGCCTGCTACCCTTGGATCCGGATACCTGGATGAGTGTCGCCAGCATGAGCGCCGCCCAGCTCGCCGCCGGCGCGGTCTTCGCGGGCATGGACACGGTACTGAACGGCCCCGAGCGGCGGGTATTCTGCGCGGTTAGGCCTCCAGGTCACCACGCCGAACGAGAGAGTGCCATGGGATTTTGTCTGTTCAACAGCGTCGCCATCGCCGCCATCGCGGCCTTGGATCACACCGACGTCAATCGAGTGGCCGTTCTGGATTTTGATGTTCACCATGGCAACGGTACCGTGGATATCTGCGGGCACCACCCGCAAATTTTGGTCTGCTCCAGTTTTCAGTCCCCGTATTACCCCAATCGACTGGACAACCTAATCCAGCCTAACATCGTCAATACGCCCTTGGAGGCAGGGAGCGACGGCGCGGTGTTTCGTACGGCCATTGAGCGCGATTGGCTGCCCGCGATCGAAGCACATCAGCCGGACATTATTTTCATATCTGCCGGATTCGATGCTCATATCGACGATCCACTGGCGGATATCCGCTTGGTGGAAGAGGATTATCGTTGGGTAACCGAATTCATTGTTGCCATGGCAAACCAGTACGCAGAGGGACGCATTGTTTCCACGCTGGAAGGTGGCTATGACTTAAACGCGCTAGCGCTGTCTGCCACAGCGCATATTGAAGCGCTCGCCTGAACAAGCGCTGAGGCAGTACTCGCCAGAAGACTAGGCTAACGTCGAGAAATATCCTGACCGCCTCCGTCGCAGTAAAGCCGTTCGCCGGTCAGATAGGAATTGGCGTCACTGACCAAGAACGTCACCACATTAGCCACGTCTTCAGGCTGGCAAACACGGCCCCAGGGCATGCTGTCATCCAGCGTGCGGATGTCTTCTACACCCTGAAGCGCGTTCATCAACCGCTGGCCCATGTCGGTATCCACCAAGCCCGGCGCCACGATGTTCACGCGAATACCGTTAGGCCGTTCTTCCTTGGCCAAGGTATAGGCCAGCGCCTCCATGGCGGTTTTACCCATGTTGTATGGCGCACCGAAACCGCTCAGGGAGCGGGTGGCTACGCTAGAGATCATGATGATATCGCCACGATCCAGGGTGCGCATTTTGGGAATCACCAACTTGCTCAGGTAGTGGGGCCCGAATGCGTGAGTGGCGACAACACGTTGCAGCTCGGCTGGATCTGTCTGTTCCACGCTTTGGCCACGACTGGCAATGCCGGCGTTATTCACCAGTATGCCAATGGCGCCGTGATCGGCTTCGATAGCCGCCACCATCTCAGCGTTTTGCTGATAGTCGTCTACCGACGCCGAATAGGCTTGGGCCTTGCCACCAGCGGCGACAATTGCGGCCACGGTTTCTTCGGCGGACTCACTGTCTCGGCGGTAGTTCACGGCAACCGTTGCACCGTCTGCGGCCAGCGCCATTGAGATGCCGCGACCGACACCGCGGCCGCCTCCTGTGACCAAGGCCACTCGGCCTGCTAATGATCCTGTCATGTCTTTCCCTCTTAATGTGTCTGTGTGGCCGGGGTCTACTCGCCCTTGAACTGTGCGTCTCGCTTTTGCAAGAACGCACTAACGCCCTCTTTGAAGTCCGTGCTGGATCCCGCTTCATTTTGTAGCTCGGATTCCAGTTCCAATTGTTGTTCGTAGGAATTCGACCAGGTTTTCCAGTAGGCCTTGCGAATCAAAGACAGCGACTTGGGCCCGTTGGCCAACCGGTTGGCGACATCCATCGCCCCGCTCATCAAAGCGTCTTGATCATCGAACAACCGATTCACCAATCCCCACTCCTGTGCCTGTTCTGCGGGCAGGCGTTCGGCCATCAGCGAAAGCTCCATCGCCCGCCCCCAGCCCACGAGGCGCGGCAGTAAAAACGTCGCCCCGCCATCGGGAATCAAGCCAATGCGGGCAAAAGCCTGCAGAAAGTAAGCCTGCTTAGAAGCGCAAACGATATCCCCCATCATGGCGAAACTCATGCCCACGCCTGCGGCTGCACCGTTCACCGCCGTCACAATCGGCATGTCTAAGCCTCGCAAATCGAACATCAACGGGTGATAAACATGACGCAGTCCGTCACCGGCACCGCCCTTGCGGCGCTCGTCGCTGTCGTCATTCAGGTTGGCGCCAGCACAAAAGCCACGACCTTCTCCGGTGAGCAGCAGACAACGGGTATCACTGCCTCTGGCCTTGATCTGCGCTATCGCTTCAGCAAAATCTTCGAGCATCAGCCCGCCTACCGCATTCATCACTTCTGGGTGATTGAACTTCAACACGGCCACGCGGCCGACAAACTCAAGACTCATACGCTCCATATCGATCCCCTCAACTGTCGAAAAACAAAGTCTGAGATTACCGGATGGGTGCAACCAACGCACCTTGACGAGGTGTCGTCGCGATGCTCGGCAGCGACCCCAACACGTCATCACTGGCAGGGCTAAATCCCCACTGTTACAGTGCCTTATGGCTCATACACACCATCACACCGACACGGACATCTCGGCACTGCGCAAGGCCTGCATCCTGATCACCAGCTTCATGTTGGTGGAGTTGGGTGTTGGCTTGTGGGCAAATGCGCTGGTGTTGATCGCCGATGCCGGCCACATGTTTTTGGACGCCACAGCCTTGGGGCTCGCTTGGTGGGCCGCGCAACTTTCCAAGCGCGGCTTCGACCAACAACTGTCTTACGGCTACCACCGGTTTCAGGTGCTGGCAGCCTTTGTTAATGGACTCACATTGGTCGCGCTGATCGTTTGGATCACCGTGGAAGCGATCCAGCGCCTGTTCAGCCCCGAAACCATGAACCCGTGGCCGACGCTTATCGTCGCGACACTGGGTTTTGTCATCAATTTGATCGCCTTTCGCCTGCTTCACGACACCAGCGGCAATACCAATATTCGTAGCGCTGCATTGCATGTCTTAGGTGATCTGCTGGGATCCGTCGCCGCCATGGTCGCGGCAGCCGTCGTCATGATGTTTGGCTGGCTCTACGCCGATCCGATATTGACCTTGGGCATCGTCATTATTTTAAGCCGGGGGGCCTACAACGTCTTGCGCGAATCTGGTCATATTTTGCTGGAAGGCGTCCCCGCAGGAGTCAATCTGGCGAAAATCAAAAGCACGCTTACCGAAGAGGTTGACGGCGTCGATGGCGTTCATCATGTACACGCATGGGGATTAACCGCCGAAAAACCGTTATTGACGCTGCACGCTTTGATTCCAGAGAACGCCCAAGTGCAGGAGGTAGTTGGCGACATCAAGCGATTATTGAAGGAACGTTTCGACATCGAACACTCAACGATTCAAGTAGAACTGGGGCCCTGCCCAGACGACCAGCACGGCCATGCCCACTAGCGCACGAGAGCGCTAATCTCAGTCAAGCAAGCAGCGCTTGGGCTCGATCGATCAAGGGTTTCATTGACAATGCGGTAATTTCCCAAGTCTCATCCACACGCTTGCCACGTCGGTGCAAGCTCAAGTTCAGTCCACTGATAATGGCAAACTTGTATGCCGCCAGCGCCCGGTACCAGTCCACGTTTTTGACTTCCTGACCGTAGGCGTTCTGGTACAGATCGATCAGCGTATCCGGATCTAAAAACATGGTGCGCGGCGATTCGCTATCCCACGCGTCGCGATCACTGAACGTGCAAATCCAGCCCACGTCATTCAAGGTTGCGCCAATACCGGTCAACTCGAAATCGATCAGCGCCAACAGTTCCGCGTTTTTTGACGCGAACAAATTGGCGGTTTGAAAATCACCGTGAAAAATGCCAACGGGGGCATCCGCGGGCATGGTGTCTAACAGACGCTGCCGGACTTTGGGCACATCACTCAGCCGCTGCGGCTCCGCTGCCTTCTCATAGAAACGATCCCATCGAGTCACGTCTTCGGCAAAGGGTACCGGATCACCAAGATACGGAACCTTGGCAATATCCACTTGGTGGAGTCCCGCCAGAGCCGTCATGGCTTGGCGACCAAAGGACAGATGTTGCTCCGCCGACAGTTGATGCCCCCAGTCATCAGGCCCGATCCGCATCACGTCGCCTTCCAACCAAGGCACGATGAAATAGGGTGAACCGAACCATTGAGGGTCATCACTCGACCATTTCACCGAACAATGAGGCACGTCTGTGCCGTCCAGAGCATTCAGAACGCTCACCTGCCTGAGAACATCGGCGGTACCAACCCACTTCACCCCCGGGGGCGGCAACCGAATGAACCACGACTCGGTCACGCCCTGACTCCGAACGCGAAAGCCGTACGCAAACCCAGCGTGGCCTGGCATCACGACCACTTCGGTGATCTCCGTGGGACCGTTGTAGTGAGCGGCGCTGAAAACCTCTAACCGCTGACGCAATTCACTCAATTCCATAAAAGCTCTCCCTCCGACCTTAGCCGATAACTCTTTCTCGGCCAGCCCTAGATCGGCGCGTGACGGTCAAATTGCTCGCGCAGCACACGCTTGAGAATCTTACCGCTGGGGTTGCGGGGAATCTCTTCAACAAACTCCACCACTTGCGGCTGTTTAAAGCGTGCCAGCTTTCCTTGGCAAAATTCCAACACGTCACCTGAGGTCAACGCGTCATCGCTACGAACAACAATCGCTAAGGGTGATTCGCCCCAACGCTCGCTTTCCTGTCCGATCACCGCCGCTTCCCGTATGCTCGGGTGCGTGGCCAGCAGGCCTTCAATTTCCGCGGGGTACACATTTTCGCCGCCGCTGATGATCATGTCCTTGATCCGGTCTTGAATGGTGACAAAGCCTTCCTCGTCCATGATCGCGACATCACCGGTATACAGCCAGCCATCCTTTATGGTCTCCAGCGTCGCTTCCGGCCGATTCCAATACTCCACCATGATGTGCTCACCCTTCACCAGCACTTCGCCCGCAGTGCCCCGAGGCACTTCGTTGCCGTCGTCATCGGCAATTTTCACTTCGGTATGAAAAAAGGCCTTGCCCGTCGAAGCCGGGTGCTTGAGCGAGTTTTCCGCGTCCATCAGGCAGGCTGGACCACAGGTTTCTGTCAAGCCATAGACCTGCTGAATACCAACCCCCATGCTGTTGTATTGTTCCACCAAGGACGGTGGTACGGGGGCCGCGCCGGTCATCATCCATTTGAGCGTTGAGCGATCGAAACGATCAAAATCCGGCACTTGAAGCATGAAATTCAACATGGCAGGTACCGCGAGCCCGCTGGTGATTTTTTCCCGCTCAATGACTTGCCAAGCCGCCACTGGGTCGAAGGAGCGCATCACCACCGAGGTCGCCCCCATGTAAACGTTGACCGCCAAGGGTGTTAGCGCGCCCACATGGAACATCGGCAGACAGGCCAGATAGCGCTCGGGATCGTGATAGACGGCTGTGCCACCAATCGTGAGCAATCCCCAGATCGAGGTATGGTGGGTATGCACAACGCCCTTCGGCAATCCCGTGGTCCCAGAGGTGTACATGATGTACAGCATGTCGTGATCGCTCGCGGCAATCTCAGGCTCTGCGGTGTCTCCCGCATCGCGAAAGTCACGGTAACTTTCGGCAAAGTGAGCGGCATCGCCGTCGGTCACCTGAAGCCACTGATGAATGTCGGTTTTGTCGCCGCGACTGTTGAGCTCGGCCACGGTATCAACAAACTCGTTATCAAAAATCAGTCGCGTCGTACCGCTGTCTTTCAGGATGAACTCAAGTTCATCGGCAACCAAGCGCCAGTTCAATGGCACCACGACTGCGCCGATTTTTGCTAACGCGTAGTAGCTCTCCATGAATTCACTGGAGTTCATCAGCAAAAGACCGACACGATCGCCCTTGGCAATACCCGCTCCGACAAAACTGTTCGCCAGTTGATTACACCGATTGTTCAGTTCGGTGTAGGTCAAACGCAAACTGCCATCGCTTTCTACGTAGGCTTCACGCGTTGGTGACAAAAAAGCCCGCTTGGCCAAAAACAAACCCAAGTTATTCTGCATGTCGACGTCTCCCGTTTTCCAGATCTTGTTCAGTGGCAGGTTGCCTCATTATTGATGCCCAGAGCGCACTTGGAAACCCAAATTAACCGCACGGGGTGGATGACAACCCTTTGAGAGGCTGAACACCGCGCGGTGCCGCCAAACAAGCCATGAAACACGATCTGGACAAATCAAAATATATCCGTATTCTTGTCTACCCTTTGTACCTGTACAAAAACGATGACAAATCAAATACCAGACGATTTTTATCGCATTGGCAGCGTTGCGGCGCTGACCGGCATCGCCGTCGAACGCCTGCGCGCCTGGGAGCGACGCCACGGCTTTAGCCCGGCACACAAAAACGGTAGGACCCGCTTTTACAGCGCCGACCAACTGGAAAAACTGAAAAAGATCAAACATCTCATTGATCGCGGCCAGACGGTCTCCAGCGTCATAAACTTGAGCGAAAGCCAGTTACATCAAAGACTTACAGATCAAACTACCCCCACAAACAACGACAGCACGCCGGCGGGGGGAGCCTTCTTACCCAAGGTTGGATTGGTAGGAGCCAATCTGTTGCAGCTTGAACAGCGACAAGATTCCAACGGACACCTCGACATAGTCGCCCGCTGGGCCAACCTCAACGCCCTGCTTGATCCGGGCCAACAGCAAGAAGAACCCGATGTATTGGTACTTCAAGTGCCGGTTTTGAGCAGCCTAGACATAGCCAAGGCTCAGCAAGCACACCCCGGCTGCAAAATCATCAGCGCATACCAATTCGCAACGGCGGCAGAACTCAGTCGCTGTCAAAGCCAAGACGCGCCGGTGCTCAAATGGCCGCTGGATTGGCGAGAAATCGAATTCACCTGCCTTGAAGAATCGAAAAGATACTTAAAATCAGCAGGTTACGCAAAACGTCGCTTCAGTGACGAGGAACTGATCGCGCTCTCCGTTGGCGATAACGACCCCAACCGCCCGACCCAGCATCTGGTAGAGGCCATTCATCAGGTCAATGCCTTAGCGGACTTTTTGCAACGTTGTGCTGAGGAGGACGGCAGTGGAACAGGGTCGGATCATGGCAAATCTGCCGCGCTCAGTGACGCCTGCGGCGACGCGGCCTACGCTCGCGCCTATCTAGAAACCGCCCTGGAGGCCGTTACGACGTCAGCCTCAACAGGCGACACATACCAGCCCTTGGCGCCTTCAGACAATACCGGCCTCACCCACTAGGCCCTGCAAATCCGCGAAAAGGGGTCAAATCTGTACAAAACCTGTAAATAAATCGCCTAAACGGTTCTTTTTTGCTTGATTTAGTCTTTTTGTACTGTACATTAAGGGCATTGAACCAGTTTCAGGCGTGCGAACAACTTAACTGTAACTCCTTACAACGTCCTTCCCCCCAAAGAAGATCAGTTGTTTTCAGATGAAATTTATCTGACGCGCCTTTTTTATTTTCGCTGCGGCGAATTGACCCTGCCGGGGAGCATGCGCCAGCAAGCATCATTCATCTTGCTTCTTGGCGCCGATGCTTGCGTCCTTTCACATCTCGCTTGGGTAGCGCCCATGAGCCGCGCACCGGTCCGACTACTCTAAAAGCTCTAGCGCCGCCTCGGACAAAGTGGTGACGCCTTGCTTTTGCGCGTCCAGATCTACGTCATGCCCCTCGCCCATCGCACCGACAAGATAGCGCTTGTAAACCCCCTGATTGATGGCCGCCAAACGCCAATGGGAAAAGGCCCGATAGTAGTTGATCTGCTCTAAGTCACGACCGGTAGCTGCCGCGTACCGCTCTGCCAGCGTATCCCGACTGCAGAAGCCACCTGCAGAAGTCGGCGTCAGATCCTCTTCACGCTCACCGGGTGAAACCCAAGAGTTGAGAAGGTATCCCACGTCAGCCAAGGGATCGCCAAGGGTACAAAGCTCCCAATCCAACACAGCGCTGACCTTGCCATTATTCGTAATCATGTTGCCTAACCGATAATCCCCGTGAACGATCGCCGAGCCCACCTGCTCGGGCATACGTTCCGCCAGCAGCCTCGTGCTTTCGTCCATGGCAGGCACTTCATGAGTCTTCGTAGCCTCCCATTGAGTCACCCAGCGCTTCATCTGCCGTTGCAGATAGGCTTCCTTTCGCCCCAGATCGCCCAAGGCCACCTCGTCTGGATTGATCGTATGCAATGCGGCCAACACGTCGATCACGTGCAAACTCAAACGCTCTCGATCAGCAGCGTTCAATGCCGTCGCGGCATCGTGATCGTGAAGCACCGGTCCCGCTACGTAGTTCATGACATAGAATGGCGCATCGTTGACTGACACATCTGAGCACAGCCCCACCGTCGTGGCTACTGGCACCGTAGAGCCCTGCAGTGCAGAGACGATTTTATGCTCGCGTCCCATGTCGTGCGCGCTTTGCAGCACATGCCCTAGGGGCGGCCGTCTAAGCACATAGGCTGCGCCGCTCTGGTCCGTGACACGGTAGGTGAGATTCGAGTGGCCACCCGCCAGCAGTTCAAATTCCAGCGGTGTCGATAAATTCTCTACTCGATCTGCCAGCCATGCCGTGACGGCTACGACATCAATCCCTTCTATTCGCTCCAACTCCCCTCTCCACATGTCACTTCATAGGGGTGGGATCATAGCCTTATGCCTAGGAAATGTGTCATGAAAATACCTCTGACACAGATTCTAACGAAGGTGTTTCCACTTGAGGGGCGCATCAAGTTGCGTATGATCTGGCTTCTGTTAATCGCGCCGGAGAACGTGATGATTCGATTTGCATTTATTTGGATGGCCGTATTTTTTACGGGTATGGCACAAGCCGAGCGCATCGACAATTTCGTGTTGCTAGACCAGCACGGCGATGCCCACAACCTCTACTACCACAAAGACAAGTCGGCCATTGTCGTCATGATCCAAGGCAATGGCTGCCCCATCGTTCGCAATGCCCTTAGCGACTACAAAGCCCTACGCGACGAGTACGCAGACCAAGGCGTGCACTTCTTGATGCTGAACTCCAACCTGCAAGATCAGCGCAGTACGATTCTGGCAGAAGCCGAAAAGTACGGCATCGACATGCCGATTTTGCATGACGAAAGCCAGCTGGTTGGCGAGTCACTAAACCTTGTCCGTACGGCGGAAATTCTGGTGATCGATCCCACGACGTGGAATATCGCTTACCGTGGCCCGATCAACGACAGACAAGTTTACGAGCGGCAAAAAGCTCAGGCGTCAAACCACTATGCGGCCGACGCCATCGCGAACGTGCTCGCAGGTGAAGCCATCGCGGTCGCCAACCGGGACACCATGGGCTGCTTGATTAACTTCGCTCAGCGCAACGTCGATCACGCTCAGATCAGCTACACCGACACCGTTGCGCCCCTGCTGCAGGAAAAATGTGTGGTGTGCCATACCGAAGGCGGCATCGGTCCATGGGCCATGTCCAGCTACGAAATGGTTAGAGGCTTTGCTCCCATGATGCGCGAGGTGATTCGCACTAAGCGCATGCCACCGTGGCATGCCGACCCGCACATTGGGGTATGGAAAAACGATAAGTCCCTGAGCATTGAACAGGCCCAAACCTTGGTGCACTGGATCGAAGCCGGAGCACCGCGTGGCCTAGGGGAAGATCCGCTCAAGAACCTTACGATCTCCCAAGCAGAATGGCCGCTGGGAGAACCGGATTTGATCATTGATCTTCCGACCTACAACATCCCTGCCAGTGGCGTGGTGGAATACAAGTTTCCCCGATTGGCCAACCCACTAGATCAAGGTGTTTGGGTCAAAGCTGCGACGGTGATTCCGGGCAATCGCGAAGTGGTTCACCATATTCTTGCCGGCTCCATCGACGCCACTACCGCTCAGGCCAAGCGTGACTCTGGTGTCTTCGACAACTATTTAATCGGCTACGCGCCGGGCAACGAATCCAACTTGTTTCCTCAAGACACCGGTGTCTACATCGCACCGGGCGGTGAATACACCTTTCAACTGCACTACACGCCAATTGGTCGAGAAGTTACCGACTCGTCGCGCATTGGTCTGTACTTCCACGACAAGCAGCCCGGTAACTTTTACCGTCAAAGCGTTGTTATGGATCCCACCATTGAGATTCCGCCCAACGAGGCTCGGCATGCCGAGGTGGCCTACTACGCCTTCGACAAGCCCGCACTGTTACATGACTTGGTACCCCACTCTCACTATCGCGGGGTTGCGTCAAAGTTTGAACTGCAACGACCAGACGGCAGTCGTGAAACCGTTTTGTCGGTGCCAAACTATGATTTCAATTGGCAGCGCACCTACACCTTCGTCGAACCCAAGCGCATCGAACCCGGCAGCAAGCTTATTCACACCACGTGGTATGACAACTCAGCCGCGAATCCCGGCAACCCGGACCCGGAACGCGCAGTACCTTGGGGCTTGCAGAGCTGGGACGAGATGCTTTACGGCGCGTTCAGCTACACCTTCGTCGACGAAACGTCTGAGGCACCGATTCTGGACAGAGGACTGGCGGATACGACTCAAATGGTCGGATTCATGGACAAAGACATGGACGGTAAGCTGAGCTGGCAAGAACTGCCGGGCAGCCTCAAGCGGCGATTGGTTCAGGGCTTTAAAATGGTCGATACCAACGCCGATGGCGGCCTAGATATCAATGAACTGTACAGCATGAGCAAACGCAGCCGCGAGGCCCGCTCTGGTGACTCGGACTCTGGAGCGGGGGGCCAGTAAGGCAGACAACTCGGCGAATAAGACCCCTGCAACGTCAGGGGTTTTTTTTGACCAAACCACAGGCTTGAGCGCAAGCATTCACCAAATCTAGACAGTTTGAGTGGCACTGTGGCGCCGAACACATATTTAGGAGCTGGCGATGGAGCGCGAGTACGACATTATCGTTTGGGGGGCCAGCGGCTTCACCGGCAGGCTGGTTGTGGACTACATGGCCTCACAACCGGGAGCCAGTAATTTTAAATGGGCGGTGGCCGGGCGCAATGTCAACAAGGTCAGGAGCGTTCTCGGCGACCGGGACATACCCGTCGTGCAAGCCGACAGCCACGACGACGCATCGATTCACGCATTGGCCCAGAAAGCACGCGTCATACTGACCACGGTCGGGCCATACGCCCGGTATGGCTCCAGTCTGGTCGCGGCATGCGCCCAACACGGTACCCACTACTGCGACCTAACCGGCGAAGTGCATTGGATGCGAGACATGATCACCGCGCATCAGGAAACCGCCAAGGCCTCCGGGGCGCGTATTGTGCACACCTGCGGTTTCGACAGCATCCCCTCTGATCTGGGCGTCTACTTTTTGCAAAGGCATATGCTGGCCACCCACGGAGTACCTGCAAAGCAAATCAAATACCGGCCAATGGCTTTCAGCGGCGGCTTCAGCGGAGGCACCATTGACAGCATGATGGCCATGATGGAATCAGCCAAAGAGGACAAAGGCATTTTCAAACGTCTGGCTGACCCCTATGTGCTCAATGACACCATGCGAGGCCTAGACGGACCCGATCGCATGAGCGCGTATTTCGATGAAGACTTTGACGCTTGGGTCGGCCCCTTCGTCATGGCCAGTGTGAATACCCGCGTGGTTCGCCGCAGCGCAGAACTGCTGAACGGCATGTACGGTAGCGACTTTCAGTACAACGAGGCCACCCCAACGGGTAAGGGAGCGAAGGGCTTTCTTGGCGCAGCAGGCGTTGGCCTTGGTAGTGGTGCTTTTGCGGGTATGGCCAGCTTTGGCCCAACCCGCAGCCTACTGCAGCGGTTTTTACCCAAGCCCGGCGAAGGCCCTACCGAGGAAGCCATCAACAACGGCTACTACGATATCGAGCTGTTCGGCCAGCACCCAACGGACGCTAGCAAAAATGCTCGCGTTCGCGTCAAGGGCGATAAAGACCCGGGCTATGGCTCGACGTCAAAAATGATCGCAGAAAGCGCCTTTGCACTGGCCCAGGACGACCTGCCGGTCGGCGGTGGGTTTTGGACACCGGCCTCGGCCATGGGCGATGCATTGTTGCAACGTCTGCCGCAAAGCGCGGGCGTAACCTTTGAGGTCATCGAAGGCTGATCACAGCCAACGCCGCCTACACCACGCAAAGCCAGAGACAACCTGGCTTTTTGCGGAGCCTTACCCGTTTCCAGCCTCGCGCACTTGTCAACATTTGAGCAAAACTATAAGTAGGGTTCTCTAAGCGTTTGGGTCTTCCCGCTATGTCTGTTTATCTAACCCTCAAGCTGTTTCACATCATTTTCGCCGCGGTCACCTTTTTGGGCTTCGCCGCGCGAGGTTATTGGATGATCGTGGCATCCGATTTGCTTGACCACAGGGTGACCCGAATCGCACCCCACATCATCGACACACTGTTTCTTGCCTCCGGCATTGGGATGTTGCTTGCGATCTCGCTAAACCCATTAGCTCAACCTTGGTTGCTCGCCAAATTTGGCGGCCTAATCTTATATGTGTTGCTTGGCACCGTGGCAATCAAACGCGGATCAAACCGAAACATTCGCATCAGAGCATTCATCGCTGCCCTCGCCACATTTGCTTACATCGTCGGCGTAGGTCTGACCCGATCCACTCTGAGTTGGACCGCATACCTCACAGGATAGCAACACCAAGACAGACGATAGGAAACCGGGAACACGGCCCAGACACAAAAAAGCCAGGACATCGCCTGGCTTCTTGCTCTTCTGACTCTCTGCCTAAATCAGCTCTTCCGGCTCATTCACGCGATAATTGAGGTCATAGCGTGATACCGGCAATTGTCGAATCCGAGTTCCCGTTGCTTGGTATATCGCGTTGGCCAGAGCCGGTGCAATGCCCGGAGTGCCCGGTTCACCAGCACCCCCCCACGCTTCACCGCTGTTCACGATGTGGGTTTCAATCGTGGGTGCATCTTGCATCCGTACTACGGGATAGTTTGCGAACGCACTTTGGGACACTCGACCTTCTTCGATGTTGATCTCACCATACATGGCGGCACTCAGACCGTAGATCACACCGGACTCCATCTGAGCGGTGAGACCGTCTGGAGACACAGCAAAGCCCGGATCGACGGCCAGAACCACCCGATCAACGGACACATCGCCTTGATCTACCGTCACTTCAACCACTTGAGCGACCAAGGTACCGAAGGATTCCTGTAAGGAGATACCGCGGCCCCGACCTTCGCCAACAGGCTGATCCCAGCCTGCTTTTTCAGCCGCCAGATCCAGCAGCTTGCGATGACGCGGCTTATCCATAAGCAATTCTCGACGCAGCAAGTACGGATCCTTGTCTGCGGCTTCCGCGACTTCATCAAAGAAGGCTTCGGTGAAGAATCCGTGCTGCGAGTGGTCAACACTTCGCCACGCGCCGAACGGAACGTGCGTCGAGCTTTCCGTATAGTGGATATGCTGGGCTGCCACGTTGTAAGGAATCACCGGCGCTTCAGCGGGCTCATGCTTCTCGTGATAGATGTTATCCCACGCGAGAACCTGACCATCGCTGTCGAGAGCGGCGCGGAACTGTGATGCCACGCTGGGTCGGTAAAAATCGTGCTGGGTATCTTCTGCACGAGACCAAATCAATTTCACCGGCATACCGGTGTCACGAGCGATACGAGCTGCCTGAATCGACGCATCATTCTGCGATCGCCGACCAAAGCCACCGCCCATGAAATGTTGATGCAGAACAACATCCGCCAGATCCAGTTCCAGCGCTGCCGCCACCTCATGGCGCGCACCCAGCGGATTCTGCGTTCCGGTCCAAACTTCGCACTGACCATTGGTAAAACGTGCCGTTGCATTCATCGGCTCCATACAGGCGTGTGCCAAGAACGGCACTTCGTATGTTGCTTCGATGACCTGCGCCGCTGTCGCAAATGCGCTGCTTACATCGCCGGCCTCAACATCGGGACTACTGCTTCCTTCGGTGTGGGCCTTGGCCAAATCCGCGCGGAACTGCTGCCGAATCGACTGACTGCTTACCGCATCATTTTCGGTTGTCGTCCATTGAATATCTACGGCCCTAATGGCGCGTTCGGCAGTCCAATAACTGGTGGCCACCACCGCGATGGCGTCACCCAGATCGACCACATGAGTCACACCCGGCTGCGCCTTGGTGTCCGCCGCATCAAAGGACTTCACCTTGGCACCAAACACCGGTGCCTGACGAATAGCCGCGTAGTGCATACCAGGAAGCTGCGCATCGATACCAAACATTGCCTCGCCGGTAACCTTGGATGGAATATCGTGTCGCGGCAGGTCCTTACCCATCAGCGTGAATTGCTCAGGCTTTTTCAGCGTAGGCTTGTTGGACGGCTCAAATTTTGCCGCTGCGCTGGCCAACTCGGCGTAACTGGCCACGCGATTGGACGCCCGATGTATGACCATACTGTTTGACGTGGTCAGTTCCGATTCAGGCACCTGCCAGGTACCCGCCGCAGCCTTGATCATCATATCTCGGGCGGCGGCACCGGCCACACGCATACCAGCAACGCCGGTGGCTCGGATGCTCAAGCTGCCGCCAGTAATTTGCTGCACCAGTGCTTTTGCAGCCTGATGCATGGCGCCGTCTACGGTTGCCATCAAGGCGGCTGGTATCTCGGCACCCGCCAGCAGGTATCCCTTGCCCAGCGGCCCATTGGCGTACTCGTCCTCGGCGGGCGCTTCTACGAAACCCACATCTGCCCAGTTGGCATCCATTTCGTCGGCCAGCATTTGCGTTAGCACCGTTTGCGCGCCCTGACCCATTTCACTGTGCGGTACGATGGCTGTGATTTTTCCAGCTTCGTCTATCTTCACCCACATACTCAACAGCGTGTCACCGTCTTCGGCCACCAGCTCTGCCACTTGATCACGACGATCGCCGCGACGCAGCGCGACTCCCACAATCAGGCCTCCGCCAGCCAGGGCGCCAGCGGAAATGAACCCTCGTCGCGTCCACTTGCCCAAAGCGGACTGTTTGGTGCTCGCCATTGTGTTCTCTTGTGCTTGCTCAGACATGCTTCACCTCCTCGGTTGCTGCTTGAGGATCAAAAACGCCAACCACAGCCTCAGAACCCGCCGCTCGCTTAATCGATTTGCGAATGCGCTGATACATGCCACAGCGACAAATGTTGCCGGACATTGCTGCATCAATGGCCGCGTCGTCTGGATTTGGATTTGTTGCCAGCAGCGCCGCCGCTGACATGATTTGGCCAGACTGGCAGTAACCACACTGAGGCGCTTGCTCGTCGATCCACGCCTGCTGCAGCGGGTGCAGCTCGCCCTCTGAAGCAGCCAGACCTTCGATGGTCGTAACCTCAGATCCCTGAGCAGCGGCAACCGGCGTCACGCAGGAGCGGATTGCTGCGCCATTCAAATGTACGGTGCAGGCGCCACACTGAGCTTGCCCACAACCGAACTTCGTGCCGGTCAAACCTAAATTTTCGCGTATGGCCCAGAGCAACGGCATGCTGGGATCCACATCCAAACTCTGTTCAGTACCGTTTAAACGGAACGTAATCATAGTGATCTTCCTTGTGTCTTTTTCTCGCGCTGAACTGCGACGCTAATGCGGCCGACTAATGCAACGCTTCGGCTCGCGGGCGAGCTTAGCGCGCTGCCGGGCTTTTGCAACTACCGTCCCCTGTTTGGCTACCACGTATCGACGTTCGGGCGTTTCTTACCCTCACGCTGAGGCTTTGGTGGAACGGACTTCAAACCCCGAACAATCCAATGCCGGGTTTCTGCCGGGTCAATGACATCGTCCAATTCAAAGTGCGAGGCCATATTTACCGCCTTACCGCGCTTATACATGTCGGCGACCATTTTTTCATAGGCTGCCGCACGCTCAGCGGGGTCTTCAATGGCTTGCAGCTCCTTACGATAACCCAGCTTCACGGCGCCTTCTAAGCCCATGCCGCCGAACTCGCCAGTCGGCCAGGTCACCGTGAACAGCGTGGACTTAAAGCCACCACCCGCCATGGCCTGAGCCCCAAGACCGTATCCCTTACGAGTAACAATCGTCATCAGCGGCACGTCAATATTGGCGCTGGTCACGAACATGCGGGCGGCGTGTCGTACCACGGCGGTTTTTTCAATTTCCGGTCCGACCATAATCCCCGGACAGTCGCACAAGGACACGATGGGAATATCAAAGGCATCGCATAGCTGCATAAAACGCGTGCCTTTGTCTGCTCCGGGCGCATCAATGGCACCGGACAAGTGCGCAGGATTGTTGGCAATCAATCCCATGGGGCGGCCCTCGACGCGGATAAAGGCGGTGATGATGCCGATTCCCCATTGGGGGCGAAGCTCCAGCACGGAACCCACATCGGCAATCCCCTCAATCACCTTGCGCATGTCGTAATACCGCAAACGGTTCTCCGGCACCATAAATCGCAGTTCTCGAGGATCGGGGGCTTCCCACGTATCAACAGGACCCTGAAAGTACGACAGATACTGCTTTGCGCGAACCACCGCTTCGGCTTCGTCTGCCACTTCGATGTCCACGACACCATTGGGTACCTGCACATCCATCGGTCCCACTTCGTCCGGCGTAAATACGCCCAAGCCGCCGCCTTCAATCATGGCCGGCCCACCGATGCCAATGTTCGAACCCTCGGTGGCAATGATCACATCGCAGCAGCCGAGCAGCACTGCGTTGCCAGCGAAGCAGCGTCCCGTGGTGATTCCTACGGTGGGCACCAGACCGGACAACTTGGCGAAGTAGGTGAAGGCCAAACAGTCCAGCCCTGCGACACCGGAACCATCGGTATCTCCCGGACGCCCGCCGCCACCTTCAGCGAACAAGACCACGGGCAGCTTGAACTGCTCGGCAACCTCGAACAGGCGATCTTTTTTGTCGTGATTTTTCATCCCTTGGGTGCCTGCCAGCACCATGTAGTCATAGGACATGATCATGGCTCGACTTTGGTCTTCCGCGAACAGGTCGCCGTTGATTTGGCCAAGCCCAGCCACCATGCCGTCCCCCGTCGTGTTCTTGATCAGGTCTTCCATAGACCGCCGCCGGCGCTGACCCGCCACGACCACCGACCCGTACTCGACAAAGGTTCCTTCATCGCACAAATCTGCAACATTTTCTCGCGCCGTTCGACGGCCTGTCTTGTAGCGCTTGGCCACGGCTTCAGGGCGGTTTTCATCCAGACCCGCGCCTTTGCGATCAAAGACTTCTTGCAGATCTGGACGTATATAATCCAGATCGAGCTCTTCCAACTCGTCTTCGTCGGCAGCCGCCACGTCTTGCTTGCGCAGTACGATCAATGGATGGCCTTCAAACACGGTGTCACCCGCGCTAACGCCTAGGCGCTCTACCACACCGCTTATTTCCGCACGCACCTCGTGCTCCATTTTCATGGCTTCCATCACCAGCACCAGTTTGCCGGCATAGACCTCGTCACCGGGTTGCACCTCAAACGCCACCACTGTGCCTTGCATGGGTGCCGCAATCGCAGCTTCACCGTCGCCAATGTGTTCGGGCAGCGGTTCAACATCCAGCGCTGCACTGGCGCTCGTCGCGGCGCCACTCTTACCGTGTTCTAGAACCGCCAGCGGATCACTGGGATTGACCTGAGCACCGGGCTGCGCTGCCTGAGGGCTGCTGGCGCCTTCTGCGCCTGATGCGCCTGCAAAAGCCATCAGGTGATCGTCCAAGTAGCGCGTGGTGAACTGGTTTTTCTGGAACACCTCGTCGGCAATAATGGCCTGCAATAAAGGTACGTTAGTTTCGACACCGCCAATGGCGAAATCTTTGAGTCCCCGCTGCGCACGAATCACCGCATCTTGGTAATCCGGACTGGGTGAGTAACAGATCAGTTTCGCGAGCAGAGAATCGTAGTTTGGGTTCGTCGTATAACCCAAGTACCCATAGGTATCGGTACGCAATCCCGGCCCCGTGGGCACGGAAAACTGCGTTAGCCGTCCACCGGTGGGCTTGAACTCGCCACCGGGGGTGACGGTCTCGGTATTCACCCGCAGCTGGATGGCATAGCCGCGAGAAGGTGGAACCGAGGCCTGATTCAAATTCAGATCCGCCAAGGTCGAACCGGATGCAATCTTCAGCTGAGTGCGCACCAGATCCACACCGGTGACTTCTTCGGTCACAGTATGCTCGACCTGCAGGCGCGCATTCGCTTCAATGAAGTAGTGCTGGCCAGTGCGCTGATCCAGCAAAAACTCAATGGTACCGAGACCGCGATACTCGATGGCTTGGGCCAGTTTGACCGCGTCCTCGCACAGCGTCTGACGCGTCTGAGGGTCCAGTGCCGGACTGGGGGCAATTTCAATCAGCTTTTGATGACGCCGCTGCACACTGCATTCGCGTTCGCCTAAGTGACAAACAGCACCGCTACCATCGCCAATCACCTGCACTTCGATATGTCTGGCTTGATCCACCAACTGCTCAACATACAAGGCGCCATCCCCAAACGCAGCCGTCGCCTCGGACACACAGCGGGCATAGGCGTCGTGCAACTCCTCTGCGGATCGCACGATACGCATGCCGCGACCGCCGCCGCCAGCGATGGCTTTCAGCAGCACACCACCGTCTGCATGGCTGGAGAAAAATGCGGCTGCTTCGGCTTCACTGACCGACTGGGATATGCCGTCGAGTACCGGTACGCCGTTGGCTTCGGCCAAGGCGCGAGCCTGAGCCTTATCACCGAATACACTCAGTGACTGGGTTGTCGGACCAACAAAAACCATTCCAGCAGCCTCAACAGCCTCAGCAAATCGCGGGTTTTCGCTCAAAAAACCGTAGCCGGGATGCACCGCATCACAGCCGGCATTGACCGCTTTGGACACGATCGCCTCTATGTCCAGATAGGCCGACGCGCCGCGTCCATTGAGCGCAATGGCCTCGTCACAAAGCCCGACATGTGATGACTGGCCATCATCCTCTGCGTACATGGCAACGGCGGTGATACCCAACTCACCTGCTCCGCGAGCAATACGAATGGCGATTTCGCCGCGATTAGCGATCAATAGCTTGTGCATAATTCTCCCCTCAACATGCCGCCCAGAGCGGCTTTCTTCTTTTACAAATTCAATTGCCTGCGGACGTCGCTGAGCGCCTCAATCGTCGCCAGTGCATCGCTCTGATCTGACGCCATGTTGCGCACGATGATGTCGGTAAAACCGGCTTCCGCGAATTCCGCGAATTGTTCCGCCACGGCATTGGTATCGCCGCACAGCAAGGCGTCTTCGGCGAAACCGCGATAGCCCTTGGCGACCGCCTTGGCTTTGAAATCCGCTGCGGCTTTGGCGCTGGTGCCGATGTACACATCGCGACGCAAGGCAACCGCCCGCGGTTGACGCTCGTGTTCGGCGCACGCTTGGCGGTACTGATTCAACTGATCCTTACTTTGTTGGGGTGATAGGCTCGGGCTACCCAGCCAACCCTCACCAAGACGGGCTGCGCGATTGATTGCCGCGGGAACAGAAGCGCCGACCCACACCTCGATATCTTGAGCTGGCAAGGGTCCAATTCTGGCGCCCTCAATGAACCAAAAGCGTTCGTGGCTGACAGTCTCGCCCGCCCACAGCCGGCGCATAATAGACAGCGAGTCCTCAAACATCGCCACCCGCTGACTCATATCCACACCCATGCCCGCACTCTGATGCGGCAACCCGCCCAGCCCGCACTGCATGATGAAACGGCCCGGCATGATGGCAGCCAGAGTAGAAACTTGCTCCGCCAGCAACACCGGGTGCCAAAGTGGCAGCAGGTACAAGGCGCCCGCTGGCTTGTCGTGCCAGTGCGCCAACATACGACCCAAGATCGGCGAGTTCTGGTAGTAGGCGTGATCGGTGACGTGATGGTCGCCGACAAAGAGGCTGTCTAAGTCTGCTTGGCGCGCTGCCTCTGCACGCTCCACCATGAAACGCGCGCCTTCTCGCGGGTCTGCAACGCGATAGGCCGACTGAATGGAAATTCCGATACGCATACTTCTTGTTCTCGTTAGTCCGACCGCGGCGCATGAATCGACAAACTCAGACCGCACTGATCACTGGGCCGATGTTCCAGCAATTTACCCGCGGTGAACAGAAAGTCATAAACCAGCGGCGGCGCATTGGGTTCATCGCCGAGCACTCCATGCTTCAACACCTCGGGCAGCCAGATTGCATCATCTGCCCACATCTGTTGGTAGGGAATATCCTGCACATCACACCAAAACGGTTTGGCCTCCGGGGTTTCTGTCAGGGTGCCCGTAAAATCACGCGCGACAAACACAAAGCCCAGCCATTGAGGGCCATCACGCTCGACAAAACGCAGTTCGGCAACGCAGTCCAGCGGCTGTGCATCGACACCCGTTTCTTCGAGCATTTCTCGACGGGCGCAGGCCAACAGGGATTCGCCAATCTCCCACTTGCCACCCGGCGCATTGATCTTGCCCATGCCGTGGCCGGTCTTTTTTTCTATCAGCAGCACGCGCTGTTGATCCACTACAAACAGCAGGGTACCGACAAGTTCCGGCTGCCAAGCCTGCTGCCAGGGCGTCTGAAGTGTTGGCATCACAACTAGCCCGCGCTGTAGCGAACCTGAAGAGCGGCATAAAGCGCTTCGGGCAGCTCTGTCGCAGATACTTCCAATTCGTCAAGCAATTCGATCAAGTGTTCGTTATCCTCGCGCCCGCTCCAAAGCTTGCGATACTCGCCGGTCTTATAGCCATTGTTCTGGCGGAAGCGATTGAGCATGTTTTTGCCGATATAGAGGGCAAATAACTCTTCGAATGCCATGGGTAAGGCTGCCATGGCGTCCAAAAACGGTTGCAGCTCGAATGATCGAGTACGCAGACACGACGCGGCCAATGCCTCGATGGCCAAACGGAACTGTTCGGCTTGGGCTTCCGGCGTGGTCGCCGACGGCGTGGCGATGCCGTTGATCGCCTCTGCTATAGAAGCGTCCACCTCGCCTTGTCGGAGCAGCTCGCTCAGGGCAAAGTGCCAGATATCCACCAGTTCCAGCTTCACCTGATCCAGATCGCCGTCCTGCTTTTTCCACCATTTCCAACCGAAGTGATCGAGCATTTCTGCGCATTCGACCCACATGGCGCGATAATATTCGTAGCCTTGAGTACGCCACTGCTCGTGCACTAACGTGTTGTGTGCATCCTGCATCTCAGCCATGGTTTGCAGCATCGCGTGTCGTTCGGTCGCTCCGGCGGTTGAGCCATTGGCGGTTGGCATAAAATCCCCTGTCAGAATTCAGTTGATAGCCCCGAAGCCTACCTAAACTGGGCGGAATACGCCCTACCCAATCTATTGCTCGCCCGCGAAGCAGCCGTTAGCCTACAACTCAGAGTTCAAAGTAACGCCACCGAGGAGCGCTCATGGATTTATCATTTGGCCCCGAGTACGACACGTTCCGCAGCGAAGTCGTTACCTTTCTGGCCAACAATGCGGATAAGGCACCCCAGGGTAACGACTTGCGTGGTCAAGCTGCCAAAGACTGGCAGAAATTGCTCATCGAAAACGGTTATACCTGCCGCACCATTCCAAAAGAATTCGGCGGCTACGGCGCAGAACCCGACATCATCAAGTCCCGTATCATTGCCGAAGAATTTTCCAAAGTACGGGTAAACTCAGGCTTGGGCGGCCAAGGGATTTCCATGCTGGTGCCCACGCTGCTGGAAATGGGCACCCAAGAACAGAAAGAACAGTTCATTCGCCCGACAATCATGGGTGAAATGGTGTGGTGTCAGGGTTATTCCGAGCCCGGCGCCGGCAGCGATCTGGCCGCCCTTTCCACCGCTGCCGTTTTGGACGGCGACGAATGGGTCATCAATGGCCAAAAGATCTGGACGAGTACGGCACACATAGCAGACTGGATTTTCTGTTTGGTTCGCAGCGAACCAGACGCGCCCAAACACAAAGGTATATCGTTTTTGCTGTTCGACATGAAAACCCCAGGCATCGAAGTGCGCCCGCTGGTAGATATGACGGGGCACGCCAATTTCAATGAGACCTTCTTTACCGATGTACGTGTGCCAAAACACCAGATTGTTGGTGAACGTGGTCAGGGCTGGCAGGTGGCCAACGCCATATTGGGCCATGAGCGCGAAACCTTGGCCCCGGCAAATACCGCCCAGACCCGGATCAATGCGCTGGTCGATCTGATGAAGAGCGAGACCGCAGACGGCGCAAGACTCATCGACAACCCGGTTTACCGTGATCGTCTGATGAAACTTCAAAGCAAGGTCATGGCCATGCGTTTTAACGAGCTGCGCGTGCTGTCAGCCCGTTTAAATCCAGGCCAAGACCCCGGACTGTCCCGGATGATAACTAAGCTAGAAGGCACAGAACTGCGTCACGACTTAGAAGGTTTAGCGATCGACGTCATGGGAGAAATCGGCCTGGCCTACGAGGACAACCCATACCTGCGAGGATCTGGCAGTTGGCAACGGGAATACATGTTTTACCTGGGTCTGATCATCGGTGGCGGTACATCGCAGATTCAAAAAAACATCATCAGCGAGCGCGGCCTGGGCATGCCGCGCGAACCTAAATTCGAGAAAGCGAGCTAACGATGCAATTTGGACTATCAGAAGAACAGATCCTCCTCCGCGATAACGTCAATCGCTTTCTGGATGACAATTCACCTTTGGACCGCGTACGGCTTTACGCCGACGGCGGTGACGACGCCGACATTTGGGCAGGACTTGCTGAACTGGGCGTGCCTGCCTTGCTGGTGCCGGAAGAACAGGGTGGCATTGGCTTATCGCCACTGGATGCCGCCATCGTGGCGGAATGTCTTGGTGCACACATTGCGCCAACACCCTTTCTGGGCACAGCGGTTATGGCACCTACGGCCTTGGTCGCCAGCGGTGGCGATCACGATGAGCTGCTGGCAGGCATCGCCGCCGGCACTCAGCGCGTCGGCGTGGCATTTTCGGAGGCCATCAAGCGACGCAATGACGCTCGAGTCGAGGTACGCGGCGAACGGATGTTTGGCAAATCGCTCTTCGCCTTTGACGCCGAAGCGGACTCTTATCTGGTAGCAGATCAGCACAAACACCTACATCTGATTTCTGCCAGTGATCCAGGATTGAAGCGCACACACCTCACCACCGTCGACAAGACTCGGCGCACGGTGGAACTCACCTACAACAATGTTGAAGCCCAGTGCATCAGCACCGATAGCAGCGTCTTCGACGCCACGCTGGACATCGGTCGTGTCGCCATCGCCGCGGACACACTCGGCGCAGCCCAGAGCATGCTGGATCAGGCAGTGGAATACGCCAAACAGCGTGAACAATTCAACCGCCCCATCGGCAGCTTCCAGGCGGTCAAGCATATGTGCGCAGAAATGGCCGCACAGCTTGAACCGTGTCGTTCCATGGTGTGGTTTGCCGGCCATGCTTTGGCGGAACTGCCGGACGAGGGGCGTATCACCGCCTGCCACACCAAGGCCCATCTGGCCGAGGTCGCCCAGTTTGTCGCCAAGACGGCGACGGAAGTGCACGGCGGCATGGGCTTTACCGATCTGGTAGGCTTGCACTACTGGTTCAAGCGCTGTGGCGCGAATCGTCAATGGCTAGGTGCACCGGAATTTGTGCGACAAGAAGCCGCCGTGTTGCAAGGCATCGTTAGCGATTAGCAGCCGGCCTGCCCCTGACAAAAGACAAGCCGGTTGCTCGTGAGCGGAGATAGACCGGCACTTTTGTCTTTGATGGCCGTGGTTATCGGCTCCCTTATTTTGGGAGCAACGACAGCTGCTTTGCGCGAGATCGACATCGGCAGTACTGCCGCAGGCTTTTGGCGTGTCGCACTGGCCTTACCGATTTTGCTGGTACTCGCCGCCATCCGCACCAAATCCACTTGGCAACTACCCAGCAAGCATCAGTGGCTGCCACTTGTTATGGCAGGTGCTTGCTTCGCCGGCGATCTGATCTTCTGGCATCTGTCTCTGATCCACACGACCCTTGGCAATGCGACCTTTCTCGCGACCCTTTCCAGCCTATGGGTGCCGCTGACCGCGTTTCTAATCTTGCGCCAACGGCTCTCGCCTGTGTTTTTGTTCGGACTCACTTGCGCCTTGGGCGGATCAGGTGTCTTGGTCGCCTCTCACCTGTCCATCGGCACGGGTTCTTGGACCGGAGATCTTTACGGATTGCTCACAGGGTTTTTCTTTACCGGCTATCTTCTCGCCGTTGGCCGGTGCCGAGAAACCCTGTCTACCGCTGACACCATGCTGTATTCCTCTGCCTTGTGCGCACTGATCTTGTTGCCCTTTATGCTGTTCGCGAATATCGCTGTGGGCGAGTCCATGATACCCACATCGTTGACTGGCTGGCTCAGCGTCCTTGCCCTCGCGTGGCTCGCCCATCTCTTGGGCCAAGGGTTAGTTGCCTTTGGTGTTGGCCGCTTGAACACCAGTTTGGCTGCCGTGATTTTGTGTCTTGAAGGTGTGGGCGCTATGGCGGTGGGCGCGCTGTTTTACGCTGAGGCTCGCGGCCTGTTCGACCTGTTTGCTGTCATACTAATCATTGCGGGTATCGCACTGGCTCAACGCCAGATAATGCAAAAAGAGACCGCCTGAGGCTGATCGATCACGGGACCGTCACATTCCCATAACCCGGCCGTGTTATCTTCTGACGCTCTGAAGTTTAAACCCCTACCAATGACGTATTCTAACTCTACCGCGACGGAACGCGACATCGCAGACCACTACGACCTCTTTGTAATCGGCGGCGGCATTAATGGTGCTGGCGTCGCGCGAGACGCTGCTGGCAGAAACTATTCGGTCGCTCTATGCGACTCTGGAGACTTCGGCTCAGGTACGTCTTCCGCATCCACAAAGTTAATTCACGGTGGACTGCGTTACCTCGAATACTACAAATTCCGCCTGGTGGCCGAATCGTTGCGGGAACGAGAAACCCTGTGGCATATGGCACCGCATATCATCTGGCCCATGCGATTCGTGTTGCCACACCACAAAGGCCTCCGCCCCCAATGGTTACTCAGGCTCGGCTTGTTCATTTACGACCACCTTGGCGGGCGCAAACTTTTACCCAAGGCCGAACGAATCGATCTTCGACAGGATCGAGCTGGTGCCATTCTTCACGAGACATTCGATACCGCGTTCGAATACTCGGACTGCTGGGTGGAGGATTCCCGCCTGGTTATTTTGAACTTGCGCGATGCCTGGATGAATGGTGCGACAATCATGCCACGCACCCAGCTGATCAGTGCCGTCTTTGACGGTCGACGCTGGCAGCTGGTCCTTGAAGATCAAATCCGCGGCGAGCGTCGGTCGGTTACCGCCGCACAACTGGTTAACGCTGCGGGGCCTTGGGTAGACGAGGTGCTGCGCCAAGCCTTAGGACGCAATGACACCAACAACATCCGCTTGGTGGGTGGCAGCCATATCGTCATCAAACGGTGTCTTCCCGACGACCGCTCTTACATGTTTCAAAACGCCGACGGTCGCGTGATTTTTGCCATTCCGTACGAGACCGATTACCTGATGATCGGGACCACGGATAACGACGATGTCTCCCTAGAGGAGGCGCCTCAGATTACCAATGCAGAGATCGAATATCTGTGCAGAGTCGCTTCGGACTACCTGCGCGACCCGGTCACCCCACAGGACGTGGTCTGGCACTTCTCCGGCGTACGACCGCTGTTTGACGACGGTGCAGACGAGGCTACCGAGGCAACTCGGGACTATGTGATCACGCAAGACCACCCGACAGACGGGAAATTGATCAACATCTTTGGCGGCAAAATCACGACCTACCGAAAACTGGCCGAAGAGGTTTTAACCTTGGTGGATAAAGCAGCGAAGACGAAAACGGAAAAATGGACCGCCCATGCGGCTCTACCCGGCGGCGATTTCCCGGCGACGCACTTTGACCAACTCGTCGCCAAAGCCGCCGCCGACTTCCCCTTTGTCGAGCCGGGACTAATCAAGCGCCTCGCTCGTCTGTACGGAACCCACCTCTGGCTTATGCTGGCGCAATGCGAACACGCCGGCGATCTCGGCCAACACTTTGGCGCGAGCCTGTATCAGGTGGAAGTGGATTTTCTTGTTCGCGAAGAGTGGGCCCAACGGGCCGAGGACATCGTTTTCCGAAGAACTAAGCTGGGCCTGCGCATGCAGCCTGAAGAAATCGACGCTCTGCAGGCATACCTAGATCAGGCGACGGTAGTTCAAAGCATTCCCGGTTTTGCCACAGACCTCTACAGCGCCCAAGTGTCGTAGGCAGTAAGCCAGCTGCTGAGCCAGCGCCTTAGGCTGACCCATGCTTGCGGCCAGATGCGCCGTGGTGAATTCATCCGGTAACTCGTCTCCGACGAAGGCCCAAAGCTCCTGTGCCGACTGCACGCGATACCGTTCTAACACGTTCAACAAATGACGCCCTTTGCGCCGCCAACCACCGCGACCGCGACGAGCCTTAGGGTCAAAGGTCTGCACTTCTTCTTCTTCGGTTAGGACAACCTCGACAGCGAAATTTGGGTGTTTGAGCATGTCCGGCAGATAGACCAGTTCGCGCAGGATGTGCACGATGGCGCCACGCTTGGGCGAACGACGACGCGTAAACTCACCGGTTTCAGTATCTTGCACCCTGACCAAATGCTTGGATTGAGGGATAGGATGAACCAGTACTACCGGACTCAGATCTGCTAGCGCCAACATCTTGCGACCCAAACCGCTGAAGCTGGAGGTTTGAACTTCGTAAATCACTCCGTCTCGAACCACATCGGCAACGAAGCCGCCAAACGGAACTTCTGCAAGACCGGTCTTACCCAGATAGTCTTCTTTCAGCGCGGCGTGCAGTGCGCCTTCGTTCAACATGCCAATCTTTGCCATTGGGCCAGATTACCGGCAGAGGGCCTGCCGACGCTAGAATAAAGACGCGGAGATACACAGGAAACGCATTGATGAGCACCGAGGAGTATTGGCGCATTACAGTAGACACGCCGGTGGGGCAGGAAAGCGGCTCGCTGGCGCTGAGCCTGGACGACACCGTTTGCAGGGGCCGCCTGTTCAGCGAAGCCGGCGAACTGACGCTGCAAAATGGGACCGTGCAGAAGGACGAATTGCGCTGGCAACTGCAGCTGTCCCGCCCCATTCCGATGACCATCGAATGCCTAGCGCAAATCACTGGCGACACAATCCAAGGCACCGCAACGGTTGCAGCATTCGGCGACATCACTTTTACTGGGACGAGAGGAGACGGCTCGAGCATCTGAACAGAAGGCTGAGTCAAGAAACAGCGTTAAGGGGAGAAATATGAGCTGGAAAGAAGAACTCAACGAAATGAACCATCGAGCCAACCTTGCGGAGGCCATGGGCGGACCCGATAAAGTCGCGCGGCAACACGAGTTCAACAAAATGACCATTCGAGAGCGGATCGGTCACATCGCCGACCCTGACTCTTTCCACGAGCTAGGCAAACTCGCCGGCGTGGGCGAATACGATGAGGAAGGCAACCTCACCCATTTAACACCCTCCAACTTTGTCTTTGGCACCGCAGACATCGACGATCGGCCAGTCATTTTATCCGGCGATGACTTCACCGTACGAGGCGGTTCAGCGGATGCTTCCATTGCTGGCAAACGCGTACAAGCCGAGGGTCTGGCCGCAGAGCTGCGCCTGCCGCATATCCGCTTAGTCGACGGTATGGGCGGCGGCGGCTCGGTGAAAACCATCGAAACCGCCGGACGAACCTACATACCCGAACTGCGAGGCTGGGAAACCATCGTGTCACATCTGAGCATCGCGCCCTCCGTCTCCTTGGCGCTGGGATCTGTTGCGGGCATTGGTGCCGCCCGGGTCGCTACTTCGCACTATTCGGTCATTGTAAAAAACAGTGCGCAGATGATGATCGCTGGACCGGCGCTAGTGGACTGGGCAAGTTTGGGCGATGTCAGCAAGGAAGAATTGGGTTCCTATAAAATTCATACTCGCAACGGGGCCATTGATGACGAAGCCGACAGCGAACAACAGGCATTCGAAATGGCCCGCCGTTTCCTGTCCTATCTGCCAAGCAGTGCCGATGAACTGCCCCCCATTGAGACCTGCGATGACGACCCGGAACGAGAAGACGAGGCACTTTTGTCCATCGTGCCTAAGGATCCAAGGCAGGTGTACAAAATGCACAGCGTTCTCGAATCCGTCTGCGATGAGGGTTCGTTTTTCGAAATAGGAAAAAAATGGGGGCGCTCGATCATCACCGGCTTGGCGCGCCTCGACGGCATTCCCGTAGCCATTTTTGCGGAAAATCCAAGAGTCTATGGCGGCGCTTGGACAGCGGATGCTGCAAACAAACTGATTCGGCTGATGGATCTCGCCTCAACATTTCACCTACCGGTGATTCATTTGGAAGACTGCCCGGGATTTTTGATTGGCAAGCAGTCAGAAGAAGAAGGCACCATTCGCGCCGGCGCATCCGCACTGGCGGCCATGGGTCAGCTCACCACACCCTTTTGTTGTGTCGTCGTGCGCAAGGCCTTTGGCGTCGCAGGGGGCGCAAACCACAAACCCGGCAGCCATCACTTCCGCGCCGCGTGGCCGTCCGGCGATTGGGGGTCGCTGCCCATCGAAGGTGGCATCGAAGTTGCCTACAAGGCTGAAATCGCTGAAGCCAAGGATCCGGACGCCCACTTGGCCAGAATCAAAGAACGGCTGAATCGCCTGCGCTCACCGTTTCGCAGCGCCGAGTACTTCGAAATCGAAGAAATTATCGACCCGCGAAAAACTCGCGGTTATTTGTGCCGATGGGCGAAATTGGCTCGCAAAGCCTTGCGAACCGACCCGCCCAACTTCGGCTACCGCCCATAGCGGGAGCAAGAGCCACCACCTTTCATCATCAGGAGTTAGCATGAGCGAGGGATTTCGACAGCATTCCTACCAACCGCCGGAAGGCGCAACCGAAATCATTTTGGTGCGTCACGGCGAGTCCAGAGCCGCCAGTAAGGAGAATCCGTTTCCCTTAGTCGATGGCCACGGCGACCCAGAGCTGCACCCAAACGGCGAGCAGCAGGCCATCGCAGTAGGCGAACGTCTCAAGCACGAGAACATAGACGCCATCTACGTCACATCGCTGCAGCGAACGGTTCAAACCGCCGCGCCGTTGGCAGCCCACCTGGGCATGAGCACGCGAGTAGAAGCGGACCTACGAGAAGTCTGCTTGGGCGAATGGGAAGGTGGCATCTTGCGTATGAAAGCCGCCGCCGGTGACCCGATCTTTCTGCAGATGCAGGCAGAAGAGCGCTGGGATGCGATACCGGGCGCCGAAAGTTGGGAAACCCTCAATGCCAGAATCACTGCGGCGCTGACGAGAATCCATCGGGCTCACGCCAACCAAAAAGTGGTCGCCGTGGTCCACGGCGGGGTTATTGGCCATATTCTGGCGCATGCGACGGGTGCGTCACCCTTCGCATTCAACGGTGCCGACAACGGCTCGATTTCGCGCATCGTGCTGCATCAGGACGGCATCAAAACCCGATCATTCAACGACAATGTCCACGTTCAAAGCACACTGCATACCGGCAGCGGACAACTGACGTAACAGACCGCTAATCGTCAGGCTGCCTTAGCAGCGCAGCCACCACGGCTTCCAGTTCTTGAGGCGGCAGATCTTTGAGCGCGGCCATGCGCTCATACACCGCTGCCGCGCCAGCGTGGAGGGCGTCCGGCAAGCCGGCATTCGAGTAAGTCTCGCTGATCTCCAACATTTCGCCTTCAAAGCGCCAGGCCTTACCCGACGTCATTTGCGCCGCACGCTGACTTTGCTTGAGCAGACTCGGCGCAGAAATAGCCCATTCGTTGTGCAGGGCTTCGGTGACGCCACCGGCCTCGGCCAGAGCGTTCGCCGAAAGTAACAGGGCACTGGCTCCCTTGCTGTAAGCGGCGTAGCTCATTTTCAGCAGAGATGCAGCAACATGTTGCTCAACCGCGCTTGACGCGTTCTGGGCTTTTTTCTGGGCTGGAACCATGGGAATGGCTTGCAACGCACCAGCACTGAACCATTCCGCCACTCCAGCAGCATGATGGCCGGATAGATACAGACGAGTGGTGCCGAGTTCCAGTGCCGGTGGCCCGATGATGCCGCCATCGACAAAGGCCCCGAGACCCATGATTTCGCCGACCCGTAAGGACGTTGAAGGCGCCAAGGCATTGGCATCGATGTACAAACCGCTAAATGCCGTCGCATGGACTCGCTGGGCCAGCGCTACCGCGCCGTGGGGCGGGCAGATGCTGATTAAGGCGTCAGCCCAGGCGCTGATTTCATCAAGGGAATCAAAGGCGATCAGGCCCTTTGCGCGCGCTCGGGTTTCAGCACTGCGATTGGCAGACACCCAGCCCACGTTATGACCGCTGTCTTGCAAGGATCGAGCGACACTGACTCCCATGGCCCCGGGGTGCAGCACACCAATGTTTCGGGATATCGTCATCGTCATTCCGCTACTTTCGATAATCCAAGGGCGGCTCACGATCTCCAAGCAAGGCCGCATAGACGAAATCCGGCCCTTGCGAATCCAGCAGTTCTGACTTCGCCTCGGCGATCACCTCCGGCTGTAAAATCAGCTGGGCCGCAGACTTCGCCAGCAGCCGAGTCGCCAAGCCCATGCCTTTGTGCCCAATACTCATGCCGCCAGCGGCCACCGCCTGCCAGCTGTGTGCTGGGGTACCGGGCACCCAAGTCGCCGTCGTAAAACCCACCGTCGGCACCAGCCAACTGACATCGCCCACATCGGTAGAACCCATAGACTGGCGCACTCGATAGGGTGCGACGGTTTGCTCTGAACCGAGTTCGCGTCTGGGATTAATCAATGTGGGGCGAATGGTTTCAGCGAATTCCTGCTCGGCAGGGCTGTAGGTAATGCCGCCCATGGCTACTAGGTTGTCGTTGACCAAACGTGCCAGAGTCAGATTCGGCAACACGGGATAATTACCGTGCATGACTTCGACATCCACCCGGGTTTCTGTGCCCATGGCCGCGGCCTCTGCAGCAGCCACCACGCGGTCGAACAATTGAACCACCTGCTCTTTATCAGGGTGGCGCACGTAATAATAAACCTGAGCGGTTTCCGGCACGATGTTCGGCGCATCACCGCCATTGGTAATGACGTAATGCAGGCGAGCGGTCTGCGGTACGTGCTCGCGCATCAGATTTACCATAAAATTCATCGCTTCCACGCCATCCAATGCCGACCGCCCTTGATCTGGTGCAGACGCTGCGTGGGCCGCTCGACCCGTGAAGGTAAAGCGTCCGGACTTATTCGACGTCGTACTGGCGGGAGACGCCGAGTTACCGTCACCGGGATGCCAGTGCAACACCACATCCACTGCGTCGAACACCCCGGCTCTGGCCAAATAGACTTTACCGGAACCCCCCTCTTCGGCAGGCGTTCCCACCAGTTTGATCGTTGCACTCACTTGGGTGTCTTGCAGCCAATGACTCAACGCCACCGCCGCTGCGGCGGATGCGGCACCGAACAGATGATGCCCGCAGGCATGACCTGCCGCGCGTTCTTCGGTGACCCGACGAAAGGGCAAAGCCGCTTGATTCAGGCCGGGCAAGGCATCAAATTCCGCCAATAGGGCCACCACTGGCCCAGCGTCTGCTTCTGCACCAGAGCGAAACGTCGCCACAAAGGCGGTAGGTATGCCGCCAACCCCGGGTTCAACCGTGAAGCCATGTTCGGCCAAATAGGATTGCAGCGCGGCGCTGCTTTGATATTCCAAGTACCCTAACTCGGCCAATCCCCAGAGCTTATCAGCAAGGGCCACGCCTGCGGCTTGTTGTTGCAAGGCAAAGACGGCTGCCCGATCCGATAACGCATCAATTGAAGCATCTGCCGATACAGAGGGTGCAGTGCAGACAGCGGAGGCCACAAACAATAAAGCAGTGTTCAACAGAATTGGGAGTCGCATAGGTAATCCTCTCTTTACAATAACGCCTAACGTATCAGTCGTTCACGCAGGATGCGGCCAATGAGCTTATCGCCACGCCACGACTGCCCTGTCGTATCGAATTTCGGTCATGCCCCGGGGTAAGATAGGTGAAGCTGATACCGGTGGCAGGATCGGCCCACACCAGCTGGCCGCCTGCGCCATTATGGCCAAATGCCTCCGGCGAATTGGTTTTACCGAAGCCTCTGAAACTGCGGCTGCTGTCACCACTAATGATGAGCCCCAAAGCCCGGTTAGCGGGCTTTTTGAACATCATATCCGTCATCTCGCCGGAACGAACCCGGCGCGCATCCAACAGGGTTTCCATTGGCCAAAGCGTTGCATGATCATTGCCACCGGTCAGCAGCGCCTGATAGAACAGGGTCAGGGCTGACGCCGTGGCAAACCCGCCCCCACCCGGCACGCCTACTGCCTGCACTTCAGGTTTGTTAAAGGACAAAATAGCACTTTCGGTGACCTCAGTTTCTGGCGGCACCGGCATTCCTAGGTTCTTGTATTCCTGCTCGGTCATCGCGTCGCCAACATAGGTGCATGGCAACGTCCGTGCAGTCTCTGATAGGGGCAAGCCCACATACAGATCGTCCAGCTGCAGTGGCTGCAAAATACGCGTCCGCACAAAGTCTCGATAGCTGAGACCAGACCGGCGCTCAATGAGTTCTGCAATCACCCACATGGAAGAAGACGGGTGGTATTCGAATCGAGAGCCCGGCTGCCAGTTCAGACGCCATTTACCGAAGCGGCCGTAACGCTTGTCGCGGTCATCCCAATCCAAGGGCGCGAAGGGTGCCGTGGGAAACCCAGCCGTATGGGTAAAAAGCTGGCCTACGGTGATGTGATCTTTTTCGTTGGTACCAAACTCCGGCACGATATCAGCAACCACTTCGTTTTCTGCAAGATCGCCGTTTTGGAACAGCAGCCACGCCGCCGCTGACGTGATGGCCTTGGTGGCCGAAAAAATACACGTCAACGAATCGTCACGGGCGGTGCCGTAATTGTGCTGAAACACGACCTCGCCTTTTCGGGCAATGGCTATCTGTGCCGCGGGCAGCAAGCCTGCTTCAACTTCCCTTCCAGCGCGTTGCAGCAGTGCCTCAACGCGCTCTATATTCAGGTCAAATTTTTCAGCGCGTGCGGCCTGCTGATCGCTTAACAATCTCGTCATCGTGAACCCCCCTCTCCATGGCCTTAAGTATGTCACTAGAGTACGCATCGACGCATGCAATGACTATCCACATTGCAGCGCCACCCATTTGCTCGCGGGCCGTCCCCCACCTAAACTGCCTGCTGTTTTTTAACGAGCACCGCTATGTCCATTGTTAACGGCCTGATTAGCGCCATAGGCAACACGCCACTGATCCGCATCAATAGCCTTTCCGAAGAAACCGGCTGCGAGATTCTCGGCAAGGCTGAATTCATGAACCCCGGCGGATCGGTCAAAGACCGTGCAGCGTTGTGGATGGTGCAAGAGGCTGAAAAAAACGGCTCATTGAAACCCGGTGGCACGGTAGTAGAGGGCACTGCCGGTAATACGGGCATTGGTCTAGCCCATGTCTGCAACAACCGCGGGTACAAGACCATTATTTACATGCCAGACAACCAGTCACAGGAAAAAGTCGACCTACTTCGAACCCTAGGTGCCGAAGTGCGCGTGGTTCCGACCGTACCCTACGCGAATGACGAAAACTTCCAGAAGCAGGCCGGACGATTTGCGGCCACCTTGGACAACGCCATTTGGGCAAATCAATTCGATAACACAGCGAACAGCTTGTCCCACTACGAGTCCACGGGGCCGGAAATCTGGTCCCAAACCGACGGTGGAGTCGACGTCTTTACCTGCTCGGTAGGCACCGGCGGCACGCTGGCGGGTACATCGGCCTATTTGAAGGAAAAAAATCCAGACATCAAGATTGTTTTAGCAGACCCCTTGGGCAGCGCCTTGTACAACTGGGTAACCACCGGTGAAGCGGTGATGACCCCGGGGCCTTCGATGACTGAGGGCATTGGCAACTCGCGAGTCACGCAGAATCTGGCCACGGCAACCATCGACGATGCCGTGCAGGTGGACGATCAAGAAATGGTCAATATGGTGTACCGACTGCTGCATCAGGAGGGTTGGTTCTTTGGTTCCAGCTCGGGCATTAACTTGGGGGCCGCGGTGAAAATCGCCAAGGAGCTTGGCCCCGGGCATACCATCGTCACCATTCTTTGCGATGACGGCGGCAAGTATCAGTCACGACTCTACAACCCCGCATTCTTAGCCGAACGGGATCTCGCCATCCCCTCCTTCGCCTAGGCTGATGACCCCAGCAGAAGATATGAGTCCGTGGCAGCAGCCTGAGGCTATCAAGGCCTGCCTGTCTGCCCGTCGTATCGCCGTGGTCGGTTTGTCCAGTAATCCTGCGAGACCCAGCTACGGCGTCGCCGCCTATCTGTTGGGGGCGGGTTTTGACGTGATACCAGTGAATCCACAGGAGGACGTCATACTCGGCTTGCCCTGCTACCCGGATCTGGCCTCGGTTCCCGGCACCATCGATCTCGTGGATGTCTTTCGCCAGTCCGACGCGGTTTTGGCCATCGCTGAGAGTGCCATTGCCGTTGGCGCTAAGGGACTGTGGCTTCAATTGGGCGTCTTCCACCCTACTGCCCTACGCTTGGCTGAGGATGCTGGCCTGAACTGCGTTGCCGATCTGTGCACGAAAATCGAACACGCTCGACTGAGCGTCTAAGCGATACCGACTAAGCTTTTCGCCGCGTCACAAAACGCCTCTACCGCCTCGCGCATATCATCCCGACGCTGTTGCCCTGCGCTCTCGCTGAAGCAAAAACTCAACCGCAGTTGGTTCATGCCGGCTCCTGGATCACGCTCGCGCGCGTCTTTGGGATAGAAGTCGTACATGGGAATCACGACAAGCCCGTGATCCATCACCATCTTCTCGATCATGGCGTCATCGGTGCGCACGGGCTCGGTGGTACTCGTATTCAGAAACGTGAAAACGGTGAAGAAGCCACCTTCGGGAATGGTCCAGCTAAAGTGCGCCTTGTGCATACCGAGTTCGCGCTCAAAAACGTCCAGCAAGATTTGTCGATTCTCCCGGTAAACCACCAGCTTTTCTTCCGCCAGTGGCCAGATACTCTGACGCTCTATAAAGGTTTCCGCGGCGTCTTGCCCCTGATTTTCGGACTTCTCATGCAGCAGCGCTTCAAAACCACGCAGTGCGCCAGGGCTGTGGAATAACAACTCACTACTGGATTCCACCAGAGCAAGCTCAGATAAGGCTACTTTTTTGCCTTCCGAAATTTCCAGCTCGGCTTCGCTGTAAAGAAAACCCACCCGCGGCCCAGGAAAACCGATTTTCGAGCCGGTAAACAGATGCACGGTTTGTTCTGGCGCCATGCTGAAGAATGGCTTAGCCCGATCCGCAGGCGCTGCGAAATTGATGTACAGATACGGGGCATCTTCGAGGATCAAGATACCTTCCTCTCGGGCTACCTCAAGAATGGCCTCGCGGCGCCGCTGGCTGAACGAAAATCCGCCCGGATTGTGTCCGTCTGGCACGGTGTAGTAGAACGGTACAAAGTAGCCTTGCTCGCGCGCTGCTCTGATCTGTGCGCGCATTACCTCGGGAAGCGCGCCCTCACCGTCCATCTCCACACTGAAGATCGTCGCGTGCTGGCACAGGGCAACCCGCGCAGTAAACCCAGCGTATGTTGGTGCATCGGTAATATAGGCTACCTTTTCGCCGGGATGCTCGAACATGGAACAAATCAGATTGATCCCGCCCGACGCGCCAACGGTTGGAATGAGTTTTTCCGGATTTAGCGTCAAACCCCAATCTTTGCCGTACACGTTGGCAAAGGTCTGTCTCGAAGATACTGGCCCTAACGTATCGGTATAGGAATAGGCCTCACGCAGATACTCAGGCAGCACCGAAGGATCATTCAGACCCTCGCGATCACGCAGAAACTCAAAATAGGCTTCCTGATGTTCTAAAAACCCGCGCGGATCCGTCACTTCCGGATGGGGATAACCCGCACCTAGGTGGTGAACTTTCAAGCCCCGTTGGGCTGCGATTTCTCGAAGACCCGGGAGCGATGCCGACATTTTGCGTGTAACCGAAACAGCCTGCTGCTGGACGTTAGGCGCGACTAGATTTGCCACTGACAACCTCGTAAACCAAATGCACTGATCGTGGTGCAGACTCGTGCCCCACTGCGACCCCCGACTTTAGGAGCTTTGGACTGCGGTGTCGATGTTCTACTGCTCGACGTCCCTTCCCCGATGTTTATTCTTCACGGCGTTACGCACCTTTTTACCGAAGGCTCGTTCTCGACTGTGGCGGGCTGCTAGGGATTCGCGGTTACGCATCTCTTCGGCCTTGAGCGCCTGATAGCTGAGCAATCGTTGTTCATCCAGCTCGCCGCTTTGCAATGCACGGACCACCGCACACCCAGGTTCCGCGCCATGAGAGCAGTCATTGAAGCGGCACATGGATGTCAGCGCATCGACGTCGGCAAACAACTGATCCAAGCCGTCTTCGGCTTCCGCCAGCTGAAGTTCACGCATACCGGGACTGTCCAAAATCACCCCACCCTCTGGCAACCGGTGTAAGGATCGGTTGGTGGTGGTATGACGCCCCTTGCCGTCCTCTTCCCGAATGGCTGCGGTTACCTGAACTTCGCCACCCAACAGCGAATTGACCAAGGTCGATTTACCTACGCCCGAGGACCCCAGCAGGGCAATGGTTTGGCCCGCACCGCACCAAGGACTCAGCGTAGCCACGTCCTCGGCGTCTAGCGCATTAATCGACAAACGCGGTATGTCTGGAAATCGCTGGGCCAAGGATGCGGCGTATTCGGTTGCATCGGCCGACAAATCCACCTTCGTCAGCACTAAGACAGGCGCAATATTCGCCTCCATCACCACCGACAAATAGCGTTCCAAACGCTCTGGACTGAAATCTGCGTTGCAGGAGGTCACGATCAAGGCAGTATCGACGTTTGCCGCGATCAATTGCAGCGCCCCCAAGGGATTGACGCGTTTGATCACACTGCGCCGCACCAACATGTCCAGTAGCGTGCCAGATTGGGCATCAATAATGACCCAATCACCAATGGTGGGCCGTGTTTCCTCGTCTCCACGAAACCAGCGGCCGCTCATGGGCACGCGATCTGACGGCAAGCTGCCGTGGGGTGCAATGCTCAGTCCGGTCCGCTCAACGCCAATCACTCGCGCGACAAAGCTTGGCGGCAAGGTATCCGCAGCGCGGCGAAGCTCGTCCGTTTGGCTTTGGAAATGTTCGTTCCAGCCAAGCGCTTCGAGTTGTTGCGCATCCACGTCGAACAAGGGCTTACCGGTCTCGGTCATGCCGATGACCTGCCGTTCGCACGCGACAACATCAAAAATCCCAGCCCGGATTGGGGTGAGCCGGAAAAACCCCATCCAAGGATTCCAGCAAGTGCGAAGGCCCCTTGACCCCGTCTGAAATCGCCAAACTGCTGGCGCTGGCCACACCCCAGAGCAAGCGGCTGAAGCTGTTGACCGTGCACTCCAGCGTCGGCAACGCTGCATCGGTGCCAGATACCGCCGTCGATTGCCTGCCTAAGGTCACGACCCAATCGCCGCTCAGGGAACGCCAGGCTGCCCGTTCAGCCGCCAACTCCTTTGCGCCCAGAACACTGTCAATGGGGTCTTGGAGGCTCAGTTGAAAGGCCATATCCGGTCCTGAATACGACAGCGCGCCCAGACAACTGGCCAAATCCAACACCCGCAGCTGATACCACGCGTAGGTATTTTGATCCGCGTAGAACTTACCCTTTTCGGCAATGGCCTGACTGCGGAACGGTCTTTTGAGCATACTTTGCAACTGCACGTGAGGGGGTTCGTGCATGCGTATGGAGTAAATCTGATCCGCCAGCGACTTGAGCAGTGCCAGTAGCTCAAGCAGGCCATCTCCGTTCTCGTAGCCCATCCATTTCACCTGATAGGGGCCATTTTCACCCTTTGCGCGCATCCACACAAAATGGGTCAATCGCGGACCGTCGTAATAGCCCAGACCAAAGGCATTGTCGTCCATGGTCAATTCGGCCTCGAAAGTGCGCGGCAAATTCAATACCACCGAACCGTGCACCCGCGGACGAGCCACCATGGCCCCCAGCATTTGATCCGCCTGCTCGACACTCAATCGTACCGGCGTTCGAGCTTTGAAACCGACATCCAACAATCCCGGATCGAAGGCAAATTCGTTCGTGTAGGCACCAGTTCCAAAACCCACTTTGTTGTAAAAGCCTTGATCAAACATGCCTAGAGTCGCGACCGCGGCACCTGCTTGCTGACCTTTCACTAACTGGCGGGCAGTGAGCTTTTGCGCAAGAGACAAGCCTCGAGCGATACGACTGGTGGTCACGGCCGAAACAACACACAGAGGCAGATCGTGTTGATCCAGACGCATGGTGCCGTACTGCGCCAGCACCGCGCATTCTACCTCGTCATTAATCCGCGCGACTCCGGTCTCACCCTCGGCATAAAAGTCGAGCATGGCACGGTCGGTTTGCTTACTGTCTGACCATCCAATCTCACGCCATACCCGATGCAGACCCGGCATGTCGGCATCAAGATCAAGATCGCGTATGTCTATCGGCAATTCGTCGGACACGGTCTGGCCCCCGTTCGTGCGTCTCGTTTTATCTTTTGTTTTCCTTTGGCAACACGGGCCGCATGGTGGAAAAGTATTGCTTGTTCACGGACATCTCCAGCAAGGCAGCCTTAGTTGGCGACTGGGCCAAGGCTTCTAGCTGAATTCGCGTGACATTCATCAAATCAAACTCTTTTGCCGCATGCCTTTCCAGCGCTTCTTGCGGCGTTATCCAAATACTGTCGACGGTTTCGCGTTCATCGTGGCTGCCACGCTGACTTTCTGGAGCCGCGGCAATAAAAAAACGCGTATCGAAACGCCGGGGACGACCCAATGGGGTCACAAACCGGTTATAGAAATGAATATGATCTACCGCCAATTTGAGATTTTCCTTGCGGCAGATGTCCAGCAAGGACAGCGTGCCGTCGTGCAGCGGATCGCGATAGCCTGCAAAGCGTTCTTGCACAGCGGCATCGGCAAAGGACACCAACTCACCGTCCGTCGTATAGGCCAGCATCAGACCCGCTTCTTCGAAGGTTTCGCGAATGCAGGCGATCCAAAATCCACGCCACTCATCGCCCAAGGCCGCGACCTGCGGCTTTTGATCCTCTGTGGGCCCGTGTCGATGGGCATCATAAGCGTGGAGGTGGTCGTCTGAATCCACGCGACCTCCCGGAAACACATACATGCCCGAAGCGAAGCTCGCCTTACTGGTGCGCTTCAGCATAAATATCTCGTAACTGCTCGGTGCCTCTCGCACAACGATAACCGTAGCCGCAGGACGAATGGGTTGGACCGGAGCCCGAGGAAAATCCAAATCGAAAGCAGTAGACATAGAGGGCACCGATAGTTAACAGCGCCACAGGCTACAAGGTTGGCTTGAAGCTCGCTAGGCCTGTATTACCGTCATCGCTTGGTGCAGTATCTGGGCTTGGAGAAAGAGGGGAATTTTCGTGAACGACAACAACAATGGCTACTGGAAAGCCAATCTGCGCCTGCTCGGCATTTTGCTCAGTATTTGGTTCACCGTGTCATTCGGTTTTGGGATTTTGCTGGTCGAGGAGCTGAATCAAATTCCTTTTTTCGGTTTCAAGCTGGGCTTCTGGTGGGCACAACAAGGTGCCATCTACGTCTTTGTTGCCCTGATCTTTGTTTACATTCATCTGATGCAAAAACTCGACCGCCAGTACGGGGTGTCTGACGACGAGGACGAATCCTCAAATCCGGAGGATGTATAGCATGGATGCTCAATCCCTCACTTACGTGTTCGTCGCCCTGTCTTTCAGCCTGTACATCGGCATTGCTATTTGGTCTCGGGCCGGCTCAACCAACGAGTTCTATGTTGCCGGGGGTGGCGTGCATCCCATCGCCAATGGCATGGCTACTGCCGCTGACTGGATGAGCGCAGCGTCGTTCATTTCCATGGCGGGCATCATCGCGTTCATGGGTTACGACGGCGCCGTGTACCTGATGGGATGGACCGGGGGCTACGTTATTTTGGCGCTCTTACTCGCCCCCTATCTGCGCAAATTCGGTCAGTTCACCGTGCCGGATTTCATTGGTACTCGGTATTATTCCACCACGGCTCGCGTGGTCGCAGTGGTCTGTCTGATCCTGATTTCGTTTACCTACGTCGCGGGACAAATGCGCGGCGTCGGCATCGTCTTCTCCCAGTTCCTCAACATCCCAATTTTCTGGGGCGTCATTGTTGGTATGGCCATCGTCTTTATGTACGCCGTACTGGGTGGCATGAAGGGCATTACCTACACCCAGGTGGCCCAGTACTGTGTGTTGATCTTTGCCTATTTGGTGCCCGCCATTTTCATTTCCATGCTGGTTACCGGCATACCGGTTCCGCAAATTGGACTGGGCGCGGAAGTCGCAGACGGCTCCGGTTTGTCCGTGCTCGACAAGCTTGACCAAACCCTGACCGAGCTGGGTTTTGCCGCCTACACCCAAGGCGGCAAGAGCACCATCGACGTGTTCGCCATCACCATGGCGTTGATGATTGGCACCGCTGGATTGCCCCACGTCATCGTTCGCTTCTTTACCGTGCCCAAGGTTTCCGATGCGCGCAAGTCCGCAGGTTATGCGCTGATTTTCATTGCTCTGCTGTACACCACCGCACCCGCGGTGGGAGCCTTTGCGCGACTGAACTTCGTCGAAACCATCCACAACACGCAGTACACCGATGTGGCGGGATGGTTCAAGAGTTGGGAAAACATTGGCCTGATCGGCTGGGAAGACAAAAACGAAGACGGCCGCATTCAATACCATCCCGGTGCGCCATTTGAAGGTAAGCCTACCTTTGGCCCTGACCGTCGCGCCGACGGCTCTCGGGACGTGCTGAACACGCCAACAACCAGCGACAACGAGGTGTATGTGGATCGGGACATCATGGTGCTGGCTAACCCGGAGATTGCGGCCCTACCTGACTGGGTCATAGCTCTGGTCGCTGCGGGCAGCTTAGCCGCCGCCCTGTCGACGGCGGCTGGGTTGTTGTTGGTGATATCGACATCGGTCTCACACGATCTGATGAAGAAAACCTTTGCCAAGGGGCTGACGGACCGGCAAGAGTTGTTTTATGCCCGCTTGGCTGCGGTCACAGCCATTGGCATTGCCGGATACCTTGGCATCGATCCACCCGGCTTTGTGGCGCAGGTGGTCGCCTTCGCCTTCGGATTGGCAGCGGCTTCGCTGTTTCCAGCAATCTTGCTCGGTATTTTCGATAAGCGTATGAATCGAGAAGGGGCGATCGTTGGCATGCTCGCCGGCCTGATTTTCAGTCTGACCTACATCGCCTACTTCAAATTCGTGTCCCCAGAAACCAACAGCGCCGAATACTGGCTCCTTGGCATCTCGCCTGAAGGAATCGGTAGCCTTGGCGCGGTGATCAACTTTGTCTTGGCGCTGGTGATTTCACGCTGCACGGCCCCGGCCCCGGATCACGTGATGGCGCTGGTCGACAACATTCGCATACCCAAGGGCGTGAGCGAGCCGCAAAATCACTGATCAGGAACGCACACCACCGCTGGCGAGGATGACCTCGCCGGTTATCCAATCGGACTCCGGTGCACACATCAGATAAATCGAGTTCGCCGCATCTTCCGGGGTGCCGAGGCGACCTAGGGGCGATGCCTCCTTCGCCGCTGCCAGCTGCTCATGGCTCAGACCCACTTTACGAGGCAGGCCTTTCACCATGGAAATATTGGGTTCGCGCTCGTACGGACTGGTGAGCCGTGTCTCGATGGCACCGAAAGCGACGGCGTTAACCGTGACATTAAATCGGCCCCATTCCTTGGCCAGCGTTTTTGTAATGCCCACCACAGCCGCCTTGCCTGCAGAATACGCTAACTGTGTTGCGCCGCCGTGCACGCCCATGGTCGAGGAAACATTGACGACTTTCCGCGTTGGCGCGTCCGGCCCGGCATGTTCACGCAGCCAGCGCCCATAGGCTCGCAAGATCCGAAATTGGGCACTGGCGTGAATATCGATCATGGCATCCCACTGCTCGTCACTCATGTTGTGGATGGCGCTGTGCCATATATAGCCCGCATTGTTTACGACGATGTCCAAGCCCCCTAGGGCTTCAAGCGCCGCATTGACCACCTGATCCGCAGCCGCCGGATCGGTTAGATCTGCTGGGAATGCTACCGCGCCGGGAATTGATGCCGCTACGGCTTCCGCCACATCGGCATCCAAGTCATTGATCAACACTTTCGCCCCGTGAGAAGCGAGCTTGCGCGCAGTAGCCTCGCCAATGCCGCGGCCGGCACCGGTGACTAACGCATTCTTTCCTTCAAGCGTTCCCATATTGCACTCCTATCCTATCCTTTCCACCCAACTTGCTGAACGATTTCCAGAACATCGACCCAAGGGCATTAGCCGCCAAATTTCGCCTTGGCTTCCCGACGGCGCGCGTGGAGTACCGGCTCGGTGTAGCCACTGGGCTGCGCGATCCCGGCGAAGATCAGGTCACAGGCAGCCTGAAAGGCGACACTGTCATCGACGTTTGGCGCCATGTTGCGATACTCGGCATCCCCTGCGTTTTGTCCATCGACCACGGCGGCCATACGCTCCATCGTCGCGCGAACTTGTGCTTCGCTACAAATCCCATGGTGCAGCCAGTTAGCAATGTGCTGACTGGAGATGCGCAGGGTTGCCCGGTCTTCCATCAGGCCTACGTCGTTGATATCTGGCACCTTGGAACAACCCACGCCCTGATCTACCCAGCGCACTACATAGCCCAGAATGCCCTGAACGTTGTTATCCAGTTCCGCCTGCACGTCTTCAGCGGACAGATTTTTGCCGGCCAACAATGGAATTTTCAAAATATCGTCGACGCTGGCCGGCGCTCGACCGCGCAGTTCGTCCTGCACCGAGGCGACGTTAACTTGGTGATAATGCAGCGCGTGCAACGATGCAGCAGTCGGTGATGGCACCCACGCGGTACTCGCTCCCGCTCTCGGATGATTTGATTTCACTTCAAGCATTTCTGCCATTTCGTCAGGCTTGGCCCACATGCCCTTGCCAATCTGCGCCTTGCCTTGAAAACCGGCGCGCAAACCCACGTCCACGTTATTGTCTTCGTATGCGGTGATCCAGGTCTGAGCCTTGATGACGTCTTTCTCCAAGACGGGGCCCGCCTCCATGCTGGTATGTATTTCGTCGCCGGTACGGTCAAGAAAACCCGTATTGATGAACACGATGCGATCCTTGGCGCGCTCAACACAGGCTTTCAGATTGACACTGGTACGGCGCTCTTCGTCCATGATGCCCATCTTCAGCGTGTTGGGTGCCACACCAATGGTTTCTTCCACTCGCGACAGTAAGTCAACGGCTAGCGATACTTCGTCCGGGCCGTGCATTTTGGGCTTGACGATGTACACGCTACCGGTGCTGGAGTTACGTAAATCGCCACTGGTCTTCAGCAAATCATGCTTGGCCGCTAGGCCGGTAACAAAGCCGTCCAAGAACCCCTCGGGTACTTCGTTGCCCTGACCGTCCAAGACCGCATCCGTCGTCATCAAATGACCTACGTTGCGAACCAGCATCAGGCTTCTGCCGTGCAAGACCAGCTCACCACCGGCTGAGGCGGTGTACGTGCGGTCGGCATTGAGTTTGCGAACAACCCGACGCCCGCCCTTTTCCATTACCTCTTCTAGGGTGCCCTTCATCAAACCCAACCAGTTACCGTAGACGACGCATTTGTCTTCGGCATCCACAGCGGCCACAGAGTCCTCACAGTCCTGGATGGTCGTCATGGCGGACTCGGCGACCACGTCTTTCACACCTGCCGGGTTTACCGCACCCACCGGATCGTTTCGATCAATCAAAATATCCAGATGCAGACCATTGTGCTGCAGCAAAATACTGCTGGGGTCTTCTTCTCCAACAAAGCCAACAAACTGCGACTCATCCTTTAGCGCCGTATTGCCGCCATCGGCTAAAATGCACCGCAAGTGGGCAACACCGTCGGAATCCATGCCAATGCCATAACTCACCACATCACTGTGACTGCCATGGGCCAAGGGAGTCACTTCGTCGAGAATCTGCTGGACTCGTGCCACGACCAACTCACCCCGGGCTGGGTTGTAGCTGCTGCCTTTTTCTCGGCCCGGTTCTTCAGCAATGATGTCCGTGCCGTAAAAGGCATCGTACAAACTACCCCAACGCGCGTTCGCCGCGTTCAGGGCGTAGCGAGCATTCATAACCGGCACCACCAGCTGGGGACCCGCAAGAGCAGCAATTTCGCTGTCGACGTTGCTGACTTGAATCGAAAAGTCTGCTGGCTCGGGCAACAAGTAACCAATGGACTGCAAGAAGGCTTTGTACTCGCTCTCATCAATGGGCTGACCCTTTCTGGCCAGATGCCATTCGTCGATTTGTTTTTGCAGACTCTCACGCACCGCAAGCAGTTCACGATTCACGGGGCCCAGTTCTTTCAGACAGACTTCAAAACCCGCCCAAAAGGCCTCCACGCTGACGCCAGTACCGGGTACAACTTGATCCGCTACAAATGCATCCAATTGAGCGGCGATTTGCAATTCGCCGCGATTCACTCTGCTTTGTGACATCTTTTTTCCTGTCTGGGGATAAATCAGCGCGCAGTATATCGCCACCAGAATGCAAATGGCTGGAATACCACCCATGCGTTTTTTTCACTACTTATACCCCCAGTCTTCGGCAGTAAGGTGTTCCATGCTAATGTCATCGCATCCATTCAGACTCGGGTATTAGGGAGGATTCGATGAGCGGACGTCTTGCAGGTAAGCGCGTATTGGTCACGCAGGCTGAAGACTACATGGGGCCAGCAACCATCGAGTTGTTTCGCGAAGAGGGAGCAGAGGTCATTGCGGACAATTCGGATTTGACTCAGCCCGGGCGCTGTGAGGATCTCATCAGCGGCAATGGTGAGATTGATGTGCTGGTCGCAAATCTGGCCTCACCGAATTTCACCGGCATACCGGTCACGGAACTGACCGCAGAAGATTGGCACTGCACCTTTGACATGATGGTGCATCCACTGCACCGCCTGTGTCAGGCCGTCCTGCCGCAGATGATCGCCAGGCAGGCAGGTAAAATCGTGGTATTTGGCAGTGCGACTGCCCTGAAAGGCATGCCGACGGTGACGGCCTACAGCGCGGCCAGAGCCGCCCAAAGCGGTTACATCCGGTCGCTGGGTGTCGAGGTCGCCAAGCACAACATACAAGCCAACTTGATCGCGCAAAACTACGTGGAAAACCCGGTCTATTATCCGCCCCAACTGCGTGAAAAAGAATCCTTCCAAAAGTCTTTGGCGCGGCAGGTACCCTTGGGCAGATTGGCTACTGCCAGAGAAGACGCCCTGTTCGCGCTGTTTTTGGCCTCCCAAGAAAGCAATTTTTTCGTTGGTCAGTCCATTCCTTTCAGCGGCGGTTGGACCCAGTAGTCCCGAACCGTGTGTTTTTAGTGGACATACGCCACGGCGAAACTCAGGATAAGCTGTATACATAACCAGTTAGAGAGAGCCGATGCAGCGTTTGGGGCGGCGAGTTAAGCGCAGAATACGTGCCGGTCAACGCACCATCATGCAAAGCCAGGAGCTGTGCGCGCATTTTGGTATCGATAACGACAAACTCGAGGCACTGCTGCTCGAACGAAAACTGCCTTTTCACAAAGACTCGAACGGTCAGATCTGGGCTTCTATCGATGCAAAGATGACGACAGCAGGGCCGCATTGACGCTTCCGTCATGTAGACTCTTTGCTCTGGGCATACGAACGGAATCAGGAGGGGTTCGTGAAGTATTTGCATACCATGGTCAGAGTTACTGACATCGACAAATCATTGGCATTCTATTGTCAGGCGCTTGGACTGACGGAACTGAAGCGCTACGACAGCGAAGAGGGCCGTTTTACTCTGGTCTTTCTTGCCGCCGAGGGAGACGAGGAAGCGCAGGTTGAACTGACCCACAACTGGGATCCAGAACCTTACGACGGCGGGCGCAATTTCGGCCACTTGGCATATAGTGTTGAAGACATTTATGCCACCTGCCAGCGACTGGCAGATAACGGCGTCGTGATCAATCGTCCGCCCAGAGATGGGCGCATGGCGTTTGTTCGATCACCTGACGGCATTTCCATCGAAATACTCCAGCAGGGGCAGGCGTTGGCGCCCATGGCGCCATGGCAGGACATGGAAAATATAGGCGAGTGGTAATACACCTGAACGATAACGAAACGGAGCAATCAAATGAAACTGTATAACTCAATGGGACCTAACCCGCACATGGTGCGAATGTACGCGGCAGAGCTCGGGATCGATCTGGCACTGGAAGACGTCGATCTGATGGGCGGTGAGAACCGGCAAGCGGCCTTCTTAGCAAAAAACCCGTCAGGCCAATCTCCTGCGTTGGAGCTGGATGATGGAACGGTTCTCGCGGAAATCACCGCGATTTGCGAGTATCTCGACGACATCACCGACGGAAAAACCTTGATCGGTAGTACCCCGGAAGAGCGTGCGAATACGCACATGTGGACCCGGCGCGTTGATTTGAACATCTGCGAACCCCTAGGCAACGGTTTTCGCTACGCGGAAGGCCTGCAAATTTTCGAGAGCCGCATGATCACCATTCCGGAGGCGGCAGATGGCCTCAAACGCATTGCTCAGGCCAAACTGACATGGCTAGACGAGCAAATGAGCGATGGAAGGGAATTCATTGCTGGCGCAAACCTCTCCATGGCCGATATTTTGTTGTATTCGATGATGGTCTTCTTCGCTGGTGTCGGTCAGCCAGTGAACCCAGACAACTCAAACGTACAGGCTTGGTTCGATCGCATGGCAGCTCGCCCAAGCGCGCAAGCCTAACCGCACTTTTAAGTCTGACTGGGCACTACTTGCGCTCAGTCAGACTCATCTCACGGACGCTCCGTCTTCTTCGAATCCAGAACCCAGTCCACCCCATGTTAACGCGGTGACCCATTTTGTCCCTTTTCTTCACAATACTTTGAACTGGTTCACTCTAATCTTTCGCCCGTCCGCTGGACTAGAACGAAAAGCGTAGGAAAATAAGAGACTTAGCGCAATACCGCAGGATCGTGTAAATCCTGCAGTATTCTTTAGTTGTTACTTTGCTTAACTTTTCGACCTTCGCAGCAAAAAGCGACACCACTGACCCACTGTTATAGGAACACCACTTTCATGAGATCCACTTACGTTTGGGCCGTCGCGATTGCCGTATTGTTGATCAGCTGGCTGGCTTCAGGCCAACTCGACCAAGAAGTTGTGGCCTATGAAACCTCCATTGCAGATCGCAACACCGAAAATCTGACGTTGATGAGCGATCAAGCCCCTACCCAAGTCCGGGTTGTGCTGTCGCAGGCGCAAATGCAAACGCGGTACGCCAACGTGCGCGGCAAGACCCAAAACAAGCGCACAGTAGAAGTAAGGACGGAAATCCCTGGGCGTGTTGTGACACGAGCGGTTGAAAAAGGGCAGTACGTCGCCGCCAACCAACTGCTTTGCGGATTGTCCGTCGAAGATCGCAAAGTGGCGCTTATCGAGTCCCAACAACGCGTTAATCAGGCAAGAATAGACTTCGATGGCGCGAAGCGTCTTCGCGCCCAAGGTTACAATTCGCAGAGCGCTATCGCCGCAGCGCGAACCAGACTCGCCGAAGCGCAGGCGGCTCTCGAGCGCAGCGAGTTGGCGCTTGAAAAAACTGCGGTGCGCGCGCCATTCGCGGGATTCATCGAGGATGTAAACCTTGAGATCGGTGACTTCGTACAACCCGGTGCGCCCTGTGCAACCTTGGTCGATATGAATCCGATGTTAATGGTTGGACGCGTTGGAGAGCGACTTGTGCAACGAGTCAACCCCGGTATGGAAGCTATCGGCTCGTTTGGCGACAAGACCGAAGTTCGCGGCCCGATTACCTTTGTCGGCCAGCAAGACGATCCCAAAACACGCACCTACGCGATTGAAGTCGAGCTGGACAATGCCGACGGCACCTTGCGATCCGGCTTAACCGCACAAATCCGCATCCCAATCGCCCAAGCATTGGCGCAAAAAGTATCACCCGCATTGTTCAGTTTGGATGACAACGGAGGCTACGGCGTTCGCGTCGTCAACGACGACAACCGAGTGGAATTTTATACCGTCGATGTCATTGCCGAGGACAGCGACGGTGTCTGGGTAACTGGCCTGCCAAACGAAACCAAAATCATTACCGTTGGCCAAGAGCTGGTCGTCAGCGGCGAACGCGTCGACCCGGTTCTCGTCAACACGTCCCTAGCGACATCATCTGCTTCCAGCCTGACCCAAGCCGGCAGCTAAACGCTTAGACAGGCCGCTTCCTCAACCATAACGGATGGTCGAGGTTAATCGGCCAACCACACACAGGACACTCATTGTAATGAATGCTCTAGCCGCCATTATCTCGCGCTCACGCACCACCCTTCTTTTACTGTTCATGATCTTACTCGCTGGCTCGATTGCACGGGTCGCGATCCCAGTTGAGGGCGACCCCGAAATTGATGTGCCGTTCTTCGTGATTACGGTGGTTCACGAAGGTATATCGCCCGAGGACGCCGAGCGTTTGCTAGTCATGCCTTTGGAAATCGAGCTCCGTCAGGTAGAGGGGATCGAAGAAATCAACAGCTTCGCAGCAGAAAATGCTGGCACGGTCATGGTGGAGTTCGATCCGGATTTTGATTTGGACCAAGCGTTGTTAGACACACGGGAGGCGGTTGATCGGGCCAAGGTGGAGTTTCCTTCCGACGCCGAAGAACCCCTGGTGCAGGAACAGTCCACCTCGAATTTTCCGATCCTGCAAATCAACCTTATTGGCGATGTGCCTGAGCGAATGCTCTACAACATCGCCTTGGATCTGCGAGATGAAATTGAGGCCCAAGACGGTATTTTATCCGCTGACATGACCGGACAACGCGAAGAGCTCATGGAGGCGGTCATTGATCCCAACGTCTTAGAGACGTATCAACTGTCCACAAATCAAATCATCAGCAGCATCGTCAACAACAACCGCCTGATTCCAGCAGGAAGCCTAGATAACGGGGAAGGGCGCTTTTCGGTCAAAGTCCCCAGCATCATTGAAAACCCTGAAGATGTGCTCAACATCCCGGTTAAAACGTCAGGGGATACGGTTATTACCATTGGCGACGTGGCTCAGGTGCGCCGCACCTTCAAAGATCGCACCAGCTACGCTCGAGTGGATGGCCGCAACACCATCAGCCTGCAAATCGTGAAACGCGCCAACTACAATGTTTTAGATGCTATCGCCAACGCCAAACGCGTCGCAGAGCAGTTCCGATCCCGGCTCCCCGCAAAAGTAAGCCTTATCTATTCTCAAGACCAAGCGCCCTACGCTGAAAGCCAAGTCGTCGAGCTCGAGGGAAATATTGTAACGGCCTTGGGTCTGGTGATGATCATCGTCGTCGCCGCAATGGGTCTGCGCAGCGGCATCATCGTGGGACTCGGTATTCCAGCCTCCTTTTTGTTCTCCCTCATCTTTATTTACCTGCTGGGCTATTCGTTCAACTTTATGGTGATGTTTGGCATGTTGCTGGGCTTAGGCATGCTCATCGATGGTGCCATCGTCGTCACCGAGTACGCCGATCGAAAAATGACCGAGGGTTATAACCCGCATCATGCCTATGTGATGGCATCCCAACGCATGTTTTGGCCAGTTACTGCCTCAATCGCGACTACCCTTGCAGCGTTCTTGCCATTGATGTTTTGGCCGGGAATTTCTGGCAAGTTCATGCGGTTTTTGCCAGTTACCGTCTTCACCGTTCTGTCTGGCAGCCTGCTGTATGCCCTAATCTTCGGTCCGGTCATCGGCTCAATATTCGGCAAGGCCGGTAGCACCAACGAGCGCGCGCAGCACAAACTCAAGGTGTTGGAGAACGGCGACCCGAGAACGCTAAAATCCATTACCGGGTTCTATGCCCGTGTACTCAGTTTCGCCACCCGCTACGCCTTCGTGACCATGTTGGGCACCATTGCGATATTGATTTCCACCTTCTGGGCTTACGGTCAATACGGCGGCGGCCTCATTTACTTCTCGGACGGCGAAAACAAATTTGCCATGGTCAATCTTCGTGCTCGCGGCAATCTCAGCGTTGATGAAACCAACGCATTGCTGAACGAAGTGGAGCAGCGCATCCTGCAAGTCGAAGGCATTGCCCATGTAAACGCCTATACCCAATTGTCAGGACGCCCCAGCCGGGATGGGGGCACCGATCGAGTGGGGTCGGTCTTTCTTGAACTCTACGATCGGTCTGACAGACGCATGGATTCGGAGACCGTACTGGAGGAAGTGAGGGCTCTGACAAGCGACATTGTTGGTGTACAAGTGGAACTGCAGCCTATGGATATGGGCCCACCCACCGGTAAAGACCTGCAAATAGAACTGTCCTCACACAATCGATCCGTCATCGAACCTGCGGTTACTAAAATCATCGAGCATCTCAATAGCAATGTAGAGGATATTCGAGACATCGATGACACCCGCGCGCTGCCTGGTGTCGAGTTCAAAATCGAAGTGGATCGCGCCCAGGCCGCCATCTATGGCGTTGACGTCACTCAGGTGGGAGTCGCTATCCAGCTCCTCACCAACGGGATCAAGGTTGGCGAGTACCGTCCCGATCGATCGGAAGATGCCGTTGACATTCGCGTGCGCTACCCCTCCGAACAAAGAGGTGTCATGGCCCTCGACGAGCTGCAAATCGTGACGCCAGATGGCCTTGTGCCGTTGGCGAACTTTGTCACCGTCAAACCCTCGAATAATGTTGATGCGTTACAGCGGGTCAATGGCACGCCCATCATGATGATTCTGGCCAACGTCGCGCCTGATGTGCTTGCGGACACCAAGGTCAAAGAAATACAGGCGTGGATCGACACCCAAGACTGGCCCCCAGAACTTCGTATTGAATTCCGAGGTGCAAACGAGGAACAAGCGGAGTCCCTCGCCTTCGTAGGCGTAGCCTTTGGCATGTCCTTGTTGCTCATGTTTGTACTGTTGGTTACCCAATTCAACAGCTTCTATCAAAGCTCCCTAATTTTGTTTGCCGTTGTTCTATCTACTGCTGGGGTTCTGATTGGGCTTCTAATTACTGGCAATCCGTTCAGCGCTATCCTAACGGGCGTAGGCGTGGTGGCCTTGGCCGGTATTGTGGTGAACAACAACATCGTGTTGATCGACACCTACAACGAGATTCGCGACAAAAACCCAGACATGCACTACGTGGATATCATCGTACGCACCGGCGCACAGCGCTTGCGGCCCGTCATGCTCACAACAATTACCACCGTGTTTGGATTACTACCTTTGGCGAGCAACTTGAGCATCGATCTGATTAACCGAACCATTGAATACGGCAGCATGCTATCCAGTTTTTGGGTGCCGCTATCACAGGCCATCGTTTCGGGTCTGACTTTTGCCACTCTGCTGACATTGGTTACCACCCCGGCCATGCTGGCGATCCCCCATCAGATCAAGGGGTTTGCACAGCGCATACGCGGGATGCGCGGCAGTGCTGTTGACCAGCTAGCGGGGGACTCTGCGGGCTAGTGAGCGAGCAGCCAGTCAATCATGTCCGGATAGGCTCGCTTATCCTGCAGAAAAAACAAATGCCCTCCGTCGTAAAGACGGAGTTCGGCTTTTGGCAGCGAGTCGTACAGAGCGCGCATATTCTCCGGCGGCGCGATACCATCGTAGCGGCCGCCGGTCAGCAATACCGGCATGGTTAACTTGTCCAACCGATCATAGGTGTCGTGTCGCTTCCGCGCAGCAAGCTGCTTCCATGCACCCTCCTCGTCACGGTCAGGCCGCCTAGATGCAAGAGACAGTTGCTCCAGCTTTTGCCAGTTCTCGGGGTTGTCAGCAATCCACTCATCGGTGCGTCGCGTATCAGTGATTTGCAGATTGCGGCGAATTCTTTCAAAAGTCTCTAACGCTTCCAGTTCATGGAGCGGATAAGACGGCTGGCCGGCACCGCCAGAAGACGTACAGGCCAATACCAGCGAGCGAACTTTGTGGGGATTGCGTATGGCCAACTCCTGCGCCACCATGCCGCCAAACGATACGCCGATCACCCTCACCGGTTGGTCTTCGCAGATCATATCCAGCACCGCGGCAGCATCATTTGCATAATCCGCCATCGTGAATTCGCGCGGTGGATTTTCACTCTGCCCCAAGCCGCGCTGATCGAAACACACCAAGTCAAAGCGATGACCGAAGGGTGAATCAAACTGGTTCGGTGTGTTACGCAGATCCGCGCCCGTACCGCTGATGTACAAAAGAGTTTCGCCCGCGCCCCTTCGCTCAGCATAAAGCTGCAGCCCGTTGGCCTCGACAAATCCAGAAAAGTTGTTCTTCAGCATCTTGTGTTCCATTTAAGCCGACGTTCGGCGCGCAAGCGCATGAGCAAAGATGACGACGCGCTCGGCTTCTTCTGCATGTAAATTTTCAATCAATTGACCATCCAACTCGACAACACCCTGGCCCTGTTTCAGCCCGTTCTGCCACGCGGACAGAATCGCCTGCGCCTTGCTCACCTCATTGTCGCTGAAACCAAACACATCGTTGGCTACCGAAACCTGATCCGGGTGTATTAGCGTTTTTCCATCGAACCCCATTGCCCGACCTGCTTCACAGGCTTCACGCAGACTGTCCAGATTACGAAAGTCCAAGTGCACACCATCAAAAATTTCTTTGCCCAGATGTCTGGCCACGAGAACACACTGTTGTAGTGCATAGGCGAGGTTGTCGCGCGACGGGGTATGTTGAGCGCGTAGCTCCTTTACCAAATCGCTGGTCCCCATCACCAGCGCCGTCACCTGAGGATCGGCCGCAAAATGCAGCAAATTCAGCACGGCGGTTGGGGTTTCAATCATAATCCACAGCGGCAAGGAAGAACCGTGACTGGCCAATGCATCCCTGATCTCGGCGATTTGGGCTGCACTTTCAATTTTGGGAAACAGCAAGGCCCCGATCGCCGCATTGGCAAAGCAGTGCAAGTCGTCCATACCCCAAGGCGTATTCAACCCATTACATCGGACCACCAGTTCTCGATGCCCGTAAGTATTTTGTTCGAGTGCGGCCAGTACCTGAGATCGAGCCAGTACCTTAGCGTCAGGTGCAACAGCATCCTCGAGATCAAAAATAATGGTGTCACAGTCCAGCGATTGCGCTTTTTCCAAGGCGCGGGCATTCGCGCCGGGCATATACAGCAGTGAGCGGCGGGGCACGAGGAACGCTTGTGCAGTCATGAAAACTATCCTTCGGGAGTATAGGGCCTTACTAAAGTGCCACGCTGACAGCTGTTTTGCATTAGCATCGGGACTTTAATCCGCGCGCTTTCGCCGGCAAATGTCTTCACAGAGGGAATCCTGACATGCAACAACCGTTTAATCTCAGTGGCCACGTGATTGCCATTACTGGCGCTTCTTCGGGCTTTGGTCACCACTTTGCCGGCGTACTGGCCAGCGCAGGTGCCAAGGTCATACTCGGAGCCCGACGCACCGACAAACTGGCAGAACGCGTCGAGGAGATTACCGCCGGCGGCGGCGAGGCTTTGGCAGTCTCCTTGGATGTTCGCGACAAAGAAAGCATCGGAAACTTTCTGGATGCCGCTTACGATACTTATGGTCGACTCGACTGCGTCATAAACAATGCGGGGGTCGAGGCTGGCGCCAAAACCTATCACACCATAGACGAAGACGACTGGGATTTTGTGTTGGACACCAACCTGAAGTCTGCGTGGTTAGTCTCAAAGCTGTATACCGATCGTGTGATTGCCCACAACCAAGATGGCGGCAATATCATCATGATTTCCAGCATTACAGACTCTCGTACCATCAAAGGTCAGTTCCCTTACGCGGTTTCCAAGGGCGGGATGACCCGAATGACCGAAGTCATGTCGCTAGAAGCCGCCAAATACAATATTCGCGTGAACGCGTTGGCCCCGGGCTATTTTCTAACCGACGTCAGCCGTATTCTGCTGGAATCTCCCATGAGCAAAACCTTCGTCAATGGCATCCCCATGCGTCGAGTCGGTGAGTTCCCAGACCTAGACGGCCCGCTACTATTATTGGCCAGTGACGCCTCGCGCTACATGACCGGGTCGGTACTGGTTGTCGACGGCGGGCATGTCTGCGCCTCACTCTAAACCGCTCAACCAAACACTAGGAGCTTTCATGACCGCGATTACACCCTTCAAGATTGCCGTTAGCCACGACCACGTGGCGGATCTTCAGCAGCGTATAAAAAATACTCGCTGGCCGGACGCCGAAACCACTAACGACTGGAGTCAGGGTGTGCCACTGGCCTATGTTCAAGAACTGGTTACGTACTGGGGTTCTGATTACGACCATCAGCGTCTTGCTACACGCCTAAACGCTTACGACAACTTCAAAACGACACTGCTGGGCTTGGGCATACACTTTATGCACATTAAATCCAGCAGCCCACAGGCACGACCCTTGCTGCTCACCCACGGCTGGCCGGGGTCTGTTGTGGAATTCCTCAAGGTTATCGAACCACTCACCGAACCACAAAAACATGGCGGCAAGGCCGAAGACGCGTTCCATCTGGTGATACCGTCATTGCCGGGTTATGGATTTTCCGACAAGCCCACAACCACAGGGTGGAGCGTGGAAAAGACCGCTGATGCTTGGGCTGAACTGATGGCTCGACTTGGTTATCCACGTTACTTCGCCCAGGGCGGAGATTGGGGCGCCGTGGTTACCTCCCACGTTGGTCGACGCGATCCCGAGCATTGTTTGGGCATTCATCTCAACATGGTCACGGTGCCGCCGGATGCCAGCGCCAGTGACCTGACCGATATTGAGCGCTCGGCCTTGGCCGGTTGGCAGTTCTACCAAGAATCCGATTCGGGCTATTCAAAGCAACAGGCGACCCGGCCCCAAACCCTCGGCTACGGCTTGGTGGATTCTCCCAGCGGACAAGCCGCTTGGATCGTTGAAAAGTTTTACCAATGGATGGACTGTCAGGGACATCCAGAAAATGTGGTCAGCCGCGACGAGTTGCTGGATGACATTATGATGTACTGGCTGAACGGTGCGGGCGCTTCATCGGCCCGCTTGTATTGGGAGAGTTTTGGTGGAGCGGCCGGCAATAGCATCCCTGTCGAAGTTCCCATGGGCGCGTCGATTTTCCCCAAGGAGATTTTTCGTACCAGCCAGCGCTTTGCAAGCGCGGTCTACAAAAATATCGTCTTCTGGCGCGACAAGGACAATGGCGGGCATTTTGCCGCCTTTGAACAACCCGATGTCTTTGTCGGCGAAATCAGGGACTGCTTTGGACTGATGCCACAGCCCTAAGCCCGAAACAAAGGCCATGCCGGTTAGGCTGAACCGAGTTCTACTCCTTCGATGGTAACTCGGTGCATCTCTCGCCGGCTGCCCTGATAATCGTTAACTGCCCAGTGCCAGGTCGCTCGGTTGTCCCAGAAGGCGAGCGCACCTTCACTCCACTCAAAACGAATGCTGTGCTCGGCACGGCCAATATGTTGGTACAAAAAATCCAGCAATGGCGCAGACTCTTTGTCCGTCCAGCCCTCGAAGCGCAGGGTGAAACCCGGGTTGACGTAGAGCGACGGTCTGCCAGACAGCGGATGCCGAATAACCACCGGATGCACCGCATCTTGATTTGCAGCCTCTGCATTGCCCAAGCGACCCTTCATCGCATCCATGTACCCGGCCTGTGCACCAAAGACATGCCGCGAGGAGTGCACTGCCCGCAATGTGAGCAACATCTGCTGTATTCCCTCGGACAGCGTGGCAAAGGCCTTGGTGCACGAGGCGAACAACGTATCGCCTCCCACTGGCGGAACCTCTCTGGCCAGCAGCATCGATCCGAGTGCAGGTATCTGATCGTAGGAGTGATCCGTATGCCAGTAACCGCCAATATTCCCTAGCTGCTCGGGTTCTTTGACGACCTGCGCTATCGCGGGATGTCCATCAACGTGGGCAAAAAATCGATTCACGTTGATCTCTCCCCAACGTTCAGCAAAGGCAAGATGCGCTTCTGGCGCAAGGCTCTGTTTCTCAAAAAACAGCACTTCATGATCTGCAAAGGCTTGTTCTAGTTTGCCCATTTGCTGAGGGGTTACTTGCGAGAGGTCAACGCCTTGCACTAAGGCACCCACCGCACCCTTGCTTGTTATCTTTAGATCATCGCTCATTCGACTTCCCCGCTTTTTTGCTGATGTGCTCGACCGCAAACGTTTCACTCAACGGATGTTTGCTGCTCTTTTTTTGGCGCCGGAGCAAAAAATATCAATACACCTGAGATGACATTCAGTGTCGCCACGATCAGCAAAGCCCCGTCGTAGCTTCCCATTGTATCTCGGTAAATCGATACCAACCAAGGCGCTAAGGCGCTCAATGCCAAGGCATATGGCATGGCGGCACCGCGAATCGCGCCAAGAAACCTGCGACCGAAAAAAGACGCCCAGATTACTTCCTGCATTGGGATCATGCCGCCCCAGCCCAAACCCAGTACCGCATAAGCGGCATAAATCCAGAGCAGGCTGCTGGATGCCGTCGCGTAGACGATCAAAAACAACGCGATACCCGTCACCGACGCAGACACTGCTGCCAGCGGCTTCGGCGACGTTCGGTCAATCCAATACCCCCAGACTGGTTTGCTAATCATCGCAGGAACAGAGGCCACCAGCATCGCAAAAGAAGCCTCATTACGGGTGAGTCCGGCATCGGAAAGAAGGGGCACCGTGTGAATCAGCAAGACAAAGATGTTGATGGAAAAAAAGCCGAAAGCGATCACCAGAGCGTAAAAGGAAAAGGTTTGCACCGCCTCTCTTCTGGTAAAGGAAGCGGCCAGTTCCAAACGCGCGCGTTCCCCGCGACCTTGCGCAATCTGTTCCGCAGAAAGGCCATCGGGATGCAATCCGTGATCCTCTGGTGCGCGACGCATAATCAGGGCCAGCGGTAACGTCAACGCAGTGGCGCCAACCCCTAACCAGACCCAAGCATCACGCCAGCCAATGGTGTCCACCAACCACGTCGCCAAGGGTGTGAGTACAACACCACCAAAGGAAACTCCCATGGCCGCAATGGAGATGACGATGCCGCGGCGCTCAACAAACCATTTCGATAGCGTGACGTTCACCACCAGATTGCCGAGCATGGCGCAGCCAATGGTTACCAGCACACCGTTCAAAATAAGCCACTGGGACAAGGTCTCTACCTGACTGGTCAATGCCAGCATCAAGCCCAGCAGAACGCTGCCACACAGCATGATTGGCTTTCCGCCATAAATATCGACGCGTGAGCCAATGTAGATACCCACGAAGGCCATCACCATTTGCCCGATGGTTCGAGTGAGCGTGAAATCGGCGCGACTCCAGCCCAACTCGGTGGTCATGGGTTCCATAAAGGAACCGAGCACATAGCTGTACATTCCGGTCGAAATAAACTGAGCAACAAAGGCCGCACCGACTAGATAGTAGCCGTAGAAAATCGGCCCGGAACTGCGAGATTTGGGGTCTGACAAAAAAATTTCCAAATGGGGACTACCCAGACTGTGCACGCAAAACCGCGCAGAGTCTGGGCATTTTGCTACTCGCGCTAACGCAAGTAGAGAACTAGGCGGTCAGTGCATGTATTACTTGGCCAACAATGGCCTCAGCTTTTTCATGCATTTCAGCATCCGTGGCGTCCTGAATCGGATGCTGGACAAAGACGCGATGCGCATCAGGCATACCCAAGGCGTCTGCCTGAGCCGTGGCCGCGGTCACGAACTCAGACGAAGCGATGGATACCGCTGGTGTTCCCTGAATCTCAAACCATACCGTGTCATGCAAACTGCACGTGGTACAAGAGCCTCAGTCGGCCAGCGCCTCGATGACAAAGTCATTGTCTTGGTGAATTTCTTCACGCAGGGCCGCGGGCGCTGGCTTAGAAAATGTTGGCTTGGCGTATCGCGTCAGCGTGACCCCGGGTAGCTGTTTGGCCAGCACGTCTTCCAGCTGATCCAACAACACACTGCCGCGGGGCTTAGAAATATCCAGCAGGGCCACTCTGCCTGTTATCGTATTAGGCCGCGGCGTTAATTGCCGAGTGACCGGTACCCGCTCGTCTGTCGGGTCCATTATCGTCGTCATTACTTTTCTCCTCTTTTCACTCGATTACAGCGTCTTCGCATCTTTCGAGACGTTTCTTTTACCTTACTCTTGGATCTTACGCGATACCGGTATGGAGCCAACATTGCCCGTGACCCATCCGTGGAACGCGCCAGAAAACTTTCCCGCTTCACCGCCAGCAACGACGATATGAATGTCGTCGTCCTGCCGAAACTTGGTCATCAGTTTATTTAATGCGGCATCGTCCATTTTTGCGGCTGATGCTTCCTTGATTCCTGTTGCGGAATTTTCATCCGCCACCAATTCCCTGACAGGGCGGGCACTGACTTCCTGAATGCGTTGACGAATGTCTTCCTTGGTGTAGTTGTCCCGCATGAACGTATCCACGTGTTCAGGCACCACCACCAACAAACAGTCTGTGGCGAAATAGGCCTTGGGGCTCATCACCGATTGCAGGCCTTGCCCAAGAGTTCCCGCCAGCTGGGAGCCGGTGCGGGAGTCCTGGTCGACGATCAATGTCGGACCACTGCTCATCGTGAACACCGTCACCACCGAGTCTTCTTTGTTGAAGCCTCGCTCTACATGCAGTGGCGACCAGGGGTTGCGCTCTTCCCATTCGGCAAAGCACATGGTGAATTTCATGGGATTGCCCAGGGTCGAGCGTTCGGTTCCGCCGGGTCTGGCACCGCCAACGTTTCGGATCACTAACCGCAGAGCACGACCAATCGTCGCATTGGCCCGGTTACCCTGACCCAGTGCACCAAGACCCATATTCATACCGATCCGTTCCCGAATAGGACCGTTCACGACGATGACAGGACTCGCCCCCATGGTCGTCGCCATCACACCGTGAATGTTGTAATCGTCCGTTAAAACGGCCTCTACAGCAGCCAGCACCACGGGCAAGTATTCCGGTTTACAGCCCGCCATCACCGCGTTAATGGCGACTTTTTCGATGGTGACTTCGCCCATGTTGGGAGCCATTTCACCCAATACTTCCTGCGCGTCTCGCTTGGTGCCCGACAGCATGGCCAGCACCCGCTCCGGGGTTGGTGGCACGAGGGGCAGACCGTCAGAAAACCCCTGATCGAACATGAACTCGACTTCGTCGTCTTGGCTGCCAACCTCGATACGGCGGGCGCGAATGGGACTGCCCTCGGCCAAGGCCCGAAGTCTCGGTTCGTTGGCCGGGTCAACGGATAGCGAACCACAGCCCGGACGCCAATCGGGCAGTGCTGTCCAGTCCAGTGCCAGATCAGCCAAGCCCTCATCGGCGTTGAGTTCCGCCGCCAGTGACTGCCACTCGTCTTTCACAAAGCCCACCAAGCGCGACGTTTCGGCGCCTGTGGCATCCAGCATCAGCAACGTGGGCACGATTTCAATATCGGCTCCGAAGGAGACCGCGAGCGAGCTGTCATCCAAGATGGAAAATTCCGGACTAAACTGTTCGGCAAGTATCCTGTTGCCTGCTTGGTTTTGACCGATGACGTGGACCGGCATGCTGCCAGCGTACTGTTTATAGAAAGCGGCCAATACAGGCATCACTTCCTTGCAGGTCGGACAGTCTTCTTTAATGAAGCAAACGAGTGCCCGTTCTGCTTCGGGACTCGATACGTTGTCCCCCTCTAAATTTTCAAGCTGGTATGCCGGAAGCGAAGCCACATCACCCTCCCCAGTTATGGGTTAACAACCGTGTGTTGAGTTCCACAGTCTATACCGAGTAACCTTCACGCAAGCAAAATTTTTGGGGATTGGAATGAGCGAAGGATCCGAATTTCGAAGTGATGTCAGTGCGTGGATTGCAGAGAACTGCCCAGCGGGCGCAAAAGGCCCTGGCCAAATGGCCAACGGCAGCACCAAAATCGAACTGGAACCCGATGTGGCTCTATGGCTTGAGCGCTGTTCCGAAAAAGGGTTTACCGCACCCACATGGCCTACGGAATTTGGCGGCGGCGGTCTGTCTGCGGATTTGGCAAAAGTCTTTTATGAAGAGATGGGTAAGGCCAACGCTCGAACGCCGTTAACCGGCATGGGCATGACCATGATTGGGCCGACCCTATTGGAATACGGCACTCAGGCACAAAAAGAACGTCACATGCCCAAGATCATCCGCGGCGAACTGCAGTGGTGTCAGGGATATTCCGAACCCAATGCCGGTTCTGATCTGGCCGCGCTGAATACCCGTGCGGAAGATCAAGGTGATCATTACTTGCTGAGCGGTCAAAAGATTTGGACCTCGGGAGCCTACACCGCGGACTGGATGTTCGCCCTCGTGCGCACCGACTTCGACGCTCCCAAGCACGATGGCATCAGCTTCGTTCTTCTGCCCATGGATCAGCCCGGCGTCACCGTTAAGCCCATTCGACTGATTTCCGGTTCCTCGCCTTTCTGCGAAACGTTTTTGGATAACGCCGTGGCGTCTAAAGACGATTTGGTGGGCGACCTGAACCGAGGCTGGACGGTCGGCAAACGGTTGCTGCAGTTTGAACGCTCGGGTATCGGCGGCCTCTCTGGTGGCGCGCGACCCTCGGAAGCAGGCACAAGCCTGCCAGAAATCGCCAAGCAGTACGTGGGCGAGAAGTCGGGGCGTATCAGCGATCCCGCGATACGAGAGAAAGTTACGACGCTGAATATGAATCGAGCGTCTTTTCGTCTCACCGCCCAGCGGGCAAACGCAGAGAACAAGTCTGGTACCCCCGGCGCAGCTACCTCCATCTTCAAACTCTACGGCGCAGCACTGCAGCAGGACGGCGCAGAATTGAAGCGCGAGCTGATGGGCTTCCAAGGGCTCGGCGCCCAAGGTGACGGCTTCAGTGACTTTGAGCTGACCACGGTGGAAGAATGGCTGCACACCAAGGCGACCACGATTTACGGCGGCAGCAACGAAATCCAAGCCAACATTATCGCCAAGCGCGTTTTGGGCTTGCCTGAGTAAACTGTTGTCACCGCTCGGCCAATGCTTGCCTGAACACTCAGGCAAGCAGGCCGGTCATAGAGCCAACTGCTTCTCCTTTCCCCGTCTCTCGCCTTCGCGAACACTTCCCTTTCACGCGCAAACTGTCATTCTCCCGCGCCATGGAGACCCCCCGAACTAACGCAACTGACGCCTCGCTGTCAGGCACCCGACCGACCTTTCGAGAAGCCATCTCACCTGTGCTGATTCTCGGCTGGCCGATGATTTTGACTCAGCTGTTCATCATGGGCACCGGCTTTGTCGATACGGTCATGGCGGGCCGATATTCCGCAGTAGACCTCGCCGGCGTATCTCTTGCGGGAAACGTACTGTGGCCAAGCTTCATGCTACTCACCGGCATCACCATGGCCTTATCGCCCATTACGTCGCAACTACGGGGCGCTGGCCGTACCCAAGAAATTGGCAAACACATACGACAAGGGCTGTGGCTGTGTTTGGTCAGCAGCACCCTGCTCGTCTCCATTTTGCTGAACGCGGAAATTCTCTTTGGACTCGTCGACATAGACCCCGAGGTCGCCCGCATAGCCAGCGCGTATCTGCGCGCGGTGAGCTGGGGCATCCCGCCCATCATTCTTTATGTGGCACTGCGCCACACTTCCGAAGGGCTGGGGGTGACTCGACCGCCTATGCTGATTGCAGGCAGCGTGCTGCCCCTAAACGCTTTACTGAATTACGCCTTCGTTTACGGCAACTGGGGTGCCCCGGAACTGGGCGGGGTCGGCTGCGGCTGGGCGACAGCCATCGTTTTTTGGGTCGAGTTTGGTCTGATGATGATCGTTGTTCGACTGCGTTACTTTCAGGCCACCAACATTTTCGCCAATTTCAGCTGGCCCAACCTCGAGCTGATGAAAGCCATACTGAAACTCGGCATCCCAATTGGCATTGCCATCTTTTTGGAAATGGCAATGTTTGCCGTTGTCAGCTTTTTGATTGCAGCGCTTGGCGTGATTCCCATGGCAGCGCACAGCATTGCCGGTAACCTAAACTGGCTGACCTATGTTATTCCCATGGGTATGGGCGCGGCTGCGGGAATTCGTGTGGGATTTTTGGTCGGCAGCAACGATTTGCTCGCCGCCCGAGTCACTGCAGGTGCTGTACTCAAATTTGCCATTGGCTATGCCTTGGTCGTCAGCTTATTACTTATCGTCTTCCGTTGGTCGCTCGTCCAGATTTATACCACCGACGTGGACGTGATCGAACTCGCCGCCGCGTTGTTGGTGCTCATCGCGGTCTATCAGCTGGTAGACGATACTCAAGCGGTGATGATTGGTTCCCTGCGAGGCTATAAGGATACGACCATGCCCATGGTGTTCAGCTTGGTAGGCTACTGGGTACTGGCCCTGCCCATGGGTTATTTGTTGGCCACGGGCTTTTTCACCGGGCAGGCACTTGGTGTATACGGCTACTGGCTCGGTATCACTGCGGGCCTAGCCGTGGTTGCCTTGATGGTTTCCTTTCGGCTGCGCAGCCTCAGCGGTGATGCCGTGAAAATTCGCCGAATGTCGCAACAGGGCGATTGAGAAGCAGAACTTGGCGGCCAATGCAGGAGCAACGCCGCCTTTGCGTGGCGACTACCTCTTAACCGGCCGATTGAGCGGGCATAACCGCTTCAGTCTCAACGAGGTCGTCGCTACTGGCAGAAAAGATCAGTGCACTATTGGCCACGGGCTCGTTGCGCAACGTCTTTTTGTCGAGAGAAAAGTCCTGAGTGTTTCGCCATGGCCCAGTGCCCTGCTTGGGGAACAAGTGCATGACCCGCTGCATGTAACCTGCAGGAAAATCTGCAATCCATGGCAAGGTTTGCATGCCTGCGTCTTCGTCACGCAGACTCGGCAAAACGCGATCAGCCCCACTCACATCCATGTGTTGGAGCAAGCGGCAGACCCACTCGGAGGTCAAATCGGCACGCAGCGTCCAGGAGGCGTTAATGTAACCGAAGGTGCTCACCAAGTTGGGCACGCCCGAATACATAAGACCTTGATAGGTATAAGCGCTTGAAAAATCCACGGCTTCGCCGTCGACGCTAAAGGGCACGTCGGCCAGCAACGCCAGTTTCAGACCCGTGGCCGTTACGATGATATCTGCCGCCAACTCGTTGCCGGACTTCAATCGAATGCCTTGCTCGGTTACCGAATCGATCTCATCAGTGACCACCTCGGCCGTACCGTTCTTAATCGCTTTGAACAGATCACCATTGGGCACCAAGCACAGGCGTTGATCCCAAGGGTTGTAGCGGGGGGTGAAGTGCTTGTCGACGTCATAGCTCTCAGGCAGCCATTGCTTGACGAAGCCTAGCAACTGCTCGCGCACCTTCTCCGGCGCTTTGCGAGATTGCTTGTAAAAGTAATTTTGCATCGTCACATTCTTAAAACGAGTCAGCTTATAAGCCCAAGACTCGGGCAGAGCTTTGCGTAACACGTTAGCGACAGCATCCTCGTCAGGCCGAGCAACCACGTAGGTAGGTGAGCGCTGCAACATGGTGACCTTGGCCCCCGCAGCGGCCATGCTGGGAACTAACGTGACCGCGGTGGCCCCGCTGCCGATGACGACCACACGCTTGCCAGAGTAATCGAGGTCTTCCGGCCAAAACTGCGGATGGACAACGTCGCCACCAAAATCGCCAATACCCGTGATCTGCGCATCGTAGGCTTCGTCGTAGCTGTAATAGCCCGAACACATAAAGAGGAAGTTACAGCTCATCTGTTTGGCGCTGCCGTTTTCGTCTATTGAGAGCGTCCAGCGCGCCTCTGAAGAGGACCAATCTGCTGCGACCACGCGATGAGAAAACCGTATTTTGTCCGCTAACTGGTACTCGCCAACGGTTTCGCCTAAGTAGCTCATGATCGCAGGCCCGTCAGCAATGGCCTTTCTGGCCTTCCAGGGCTTGAACGAAAACCCTAGCGTGTGCATGTCACTGTCCGAGCGAATGCCCGGGTATTTGAACAGATCCCAAGTACCGCCAATATTTTCTCGGCGCTCCAAAATGCCCACGCTTCTATCAGGACACGCTTGATCCAAATGCACTGCCGCGCTGATACCTGAAATACCGGCACCGACAACGATGACATCCAGATGTTCCATAATGACTCTCCACTGTGCGCTTTCAACGATCGCAGAACAATATCATTAAGCAAGAATCATTGCCCGCAGCCGAAGCTTACCGATAAGTGATCGGGGCCATCACACACTCGTCGCTAAGGCAGTGAGGCAGTGAGGCAGTGAGGCAGACAAATCACCTCAATGAGACGCCGCAAACATCACGCGCTTTTGAGAGCAAAAGCGTTCGGCGTTACTTTTTATTAACATTTTGAAATATTTTTTTTCGGCCACTTTTTGTCCAGAAGACGCAATTCGATACCTTTGGTAACGCGTGTTGCACGCCTTTTGAACGCGCATAAAACCCGCATTTCATACCAAATCGTGAAAATTTGCTGCTCAAAATCCGCCCTCAAAAACCGACGAATTCCCCCGCACCAATCCGGAAATTTACGCCTGTTTTTTTGTGCAAATAAGTAACACTTTTGGTAACGCGCAATAAAGCGTTTCAATTTGTATCAACTAAAAGTATATGGTATTCCGTCTCTCAGGTACTACATCACGGAGGGACTAGTTGATGAACCTATTAAAGAGAACCGCACTTGGTGCTCTGTTGGCTTCAGTTGCAGCGCCCGCTGCACTGGCAGAAGGCCGGCAAATTGAAGAGGTCATTGTGACCGCTGAGCGACAAGAAGCGTCCATTCAGGACACTTCCATTTCAATCACTGCCTTTACTGGCGATTTCATTGACGATTTCGGTATTCGAAATCAAGAAGATTTGCAGAACTTTGTACCCGCGACGACGATTCAGCCCTACGATGCCACCGTGCGTGGTGTAGGCCGGAACTTCCGCGCCTTGGGCGGTGATCCTGGTGTTGCAACCTACATGAACGGCGTCTACTCCGAGGATCTGTTGACGGCCACGGCAGCAACCTTTTGGGATGTTGAACGTATCGAAGTACTGCGTGGCCCACAGGGTACCCTATACGGGCGTAACGCTGTTGGCGGCGCGATCAACATTCTCTACAAAGAGCCTACCGACGTGTTCGAAGGCGCAGTGAAAGCTATTTACGGCAACTTCGGCACCGAAGACTACTATGGCGCCTTCTCGGGCCCGCTGGCTGATAACCTTATGGGCCGTGTCAACTTCAGCTATCGCGATCGCGACGGTGTGATTGACGAAATTGGCGGCACCGGTCCAGACCTGGACGGCCTTGGCACTGAGAACATCGCTGTTCAACTGAAATGGCTGGTGAATGACGACATTACCGTCGATGTTCGGCACACGTGGATGGAAATCGATCGCCCCTTCGGTGGCGCTAACGGTGGCGGCTTAGTGGTATTGAACGAAGACGGCAATCCGTCTCGCTCAACGGACCTCATTCCTGGCTATCGATTCGTTGACTCCGCCCAGACAGACCCTCTTGCCGGCGACTACTTGCTGCCTGGCACATCAGTACGTCAGTTCACCAATCCGGTTACCGGAGCCGTGCAGAGCGCACAGCCTAACCGGGCAGGTTTGGACTACATGGACGCCGCTGGCTTCCAGAACGCTATGTCTTCACTGGATGGCTGGAATCAAAGCTCAGACGCCAGCGTGGCGGCTTACAACGAATGTGTCTTCCCTGGCGATATCAGTGGCAGTGACATTTGTGCAGCGACCAACGGTCTAAACAACGAGGCTTTCGACACCAGCAACACTCAGCTTGCCGTGACTTGGGACGCCAGTGACCGACTGAGCCTTAAGTACATCTACGGCTTCAATGAAATTTCGTATCACCGCACAACCGACGATGACAACACGGCTAGCCAGTTTCACGATCGTCAGTTCTATGTGAATCACGAAGCGCGTTATAGCTCCCATGAGCTGCAAGCGTTCTACGAAATCAATGACACCATGTCAGTGACCTCTGGTGTGTTCTGGTACGAAGCGACGATTGACCAGCGCGGCGATTACTACTCAGACGTTGGTTCTCCGAAGTATCAAAATGCGGCAGTCATGCCGACAGCGGCCATTGGTGCGGTTGGTTCAGGCGCGCTGGGCGGCGGCTTAGAGGGCGTTCCTGTGTCCGCGCTGCTGGCCAACGGTGCTGGTATCACTCTGTTTTCCGCCAAGAATGCGTGTCTGGGTGAAAATCCAGCAGAAACCTGCGCCCGAAACTACTCAGCCAACAACAGCGCAGAGCAGTTGGGCATCCTAGGAACCGGTACGCGTAACGACAACCTCGTTGTTGGCACCTGGGCTGGTGACGATGGAACCAGTCGCGACCTCGATGTGATCCACGGTCCTCGTACGGTTGGATCGGACCTGTTGTACGCAACGCAGACCCAGCGCGATGCCTTTGCCGCGTACACTCAAGGCGTCTGGGATTTTGCCGAAAACCTGACCTTGACGATCGGCGTTCGCTACGCCTACGACGAGGTGCTTGCTGAAGAAAACCTGTTCCGCTACAACGAAACCATGGGCACCGGGGACATTCTGGCGCGCTTGGTAACAGACGACTTCGTCAATCCGATCGGCCAAGTGCTTGACCAAGCCTCTTTCCTGATCAACTCCACCAACGGTGGTTTTGTCGTGGATGCAGACGGCGCAGTGGTTCTTGATCCGGTCACCGGACAACCCACCCCAACACAAACGGTAACCAATGGCGGCTTCCCAATCGCTGTCAGCGTCTACCGTCCTTTCGAACGTAAGGATGAGAAATTCACCGGTCGAATCAATTTGGATTGGGACATCAGCGATGAAATCATGATGTACTTCTCCGCCACATCCGGATATCGCTCAGGCGGCTATAACCTCGTATTCTTCAGCAATACGGCGGATTACGATCCCGAAGAGCTGATAGCTTATGAGATTGGCTACAAAACTCGCTTCCTTGACAACACGCTGCAAATCAACGGCTCATTCTACCTGTATGACTACGAGTCGATTCATACGGTGGCTACCGAGGTTACAAGCTTGGGCGGCACGTCAACCTCTGTACTGCCGGCACCAGGTGCCGAAGTCATGGGAATTGAAGCAGAGGTACTGTGGCTTGCTACAGACGTCCTGACTCTGGGCGGAAACTTCAGCTACACACCGAGCGAGTATACGAAAGACCTGAACATCCTCGACCCAGCGCGCGTGGGCACACCCACCTCGTTGTACCCGGATCAGGAGACCAATGAGATCAACATCAACGGCAATCAGTTGCTGCAGGTGCCTGAACTCAAGTACACCGCCTATGGAACCTACACGATTCCACTGGACGGAGGCGCCAACCTCGACCTGTCAGGTGTTTACAGCTGGACCGACGAGGTTTACTACTCACCGTTTGAAAACGAGAACGAGATGTCTGAGGCCTATGGCCGCCTCGACCTTCGCGCGACCTGGACAAACGCCGAGCAGAACATCGAAATCGCAGCCTTCTGCAACAACATCTTAGACGACGTTGCTGTACTGCAGATATTGCGCCACGGTGAAGATGAGCACTTCCGACAAACCGCTGGCACCACCATGCCACGATTGTTCGGTATCGAGCTGACTTACAAGATGGGCGCTTACTAAGCTCCGTCTTTCATGAGTGCCTAGTGCTCTCAACAAGTCTGAAAAATGCCACCCCCGGGTGGCATTTTTTTTAGCGACCTCCCTTAACCGCCCACCGTCAGATCCGCCTCTGCGCCTATCCAAACCTCGAGCGCATGGTGTAACCAAACGAACCGTTACTTTTAGTATCGCCCCCGCCCGTTTCACTTTTCGTAACAGTTTCAGAGCGGCAATTTTTGATTCACCACAAATCGGCGTGCGCTTTTTTATTCCAACACTAAATCTTAGAATTCCCCAACTCGCCCTAAACCAACGAAATAGCAGCGAATAACCGCAAGCCACGGCGAGTTGTGCACCAATACCGTTGTGTTTTTCGGTAACAGACCATCTAAGTGCCAACGGATTCACGCTGTTTGTATCAACCAAAAGTATATGTTATCTCCTACTTTCAGGTCTTAAATCACGGAGGGAAGAGCTGATGAACCTAACGAAGAGAACCGTACTTGGTGCTCTGCTGACTTCTCTGGTAGCGCCTTCAGCGCTGGCAGAAGGGCGGCAAATCGAAGAGGTCATTGTGACCGCTGAGAGGCAGGAGGCGTCCATTCAGGATACTTCTATTTCCATTACCGCCTTTACAGGCGAATTCATTGACGATTTCGGTATTCGAAATCAAGAAGATTTACAGAACTTTGTGCCTGCGACGACGATTCAGCCTTATGACGCCACGGTTCGTGGTGTTGGCAGAAACTTCCGCGCATTGGGGGGCGACCCGGGTGTTGCTACCTATATGAATGGCGTCTACTCAGAAGACTTGCTGACCGCGACGGCAGCAACCTTCTGGGACGTCGAGCGAATCGAAGTACTGCGTGGCCCGCAGGGTACGCTATACGGTCGTAACGCGGTTGGCGGCGCGATCAACATTCTTTACAAAGAACCCACGGACGTATTCGAGGGCGCGGTGAAAGCCATTTATGGCAACTTCGGCACCGAAGAATATTACGGCGCGTTTTCTGGCCCGCTGTCAGATACCCTGATGGGTCGCGTCAACTTCAGTTATCGCGATCGTGACGGCGTCATCGAACAGATTGGACCGAAGGGCGTTGACCATGACGGCCTCGGCACCGAAAACATTGCCGTTCAGCTCAAGTGGCTTGCGACGGACGACATCACTGTCGACGTGCGTCATTCCTGGATGGAAATTGATCGTCCGTTCGGTGGCGCAAATGGGGGCGGTCTCGTTGTATTGAATGAAGACGGCCAGCCTAGTCGCTCTACGGAATTGATCCCAGGTTATCGTTTTGTCGATCCAGCACAGACAGATCCGCTGCAGAGTGATTTTGTCAATCCGAATCAGCAGATCCGGGCCTTTACAAACCCTCTGACTGGCGAGGTACGTAATGCCCAGCCAAACCGAGCTGGTATTGACTATGCTGACTTCGATGGTTTCCAAAACGCTATGGCGTCTTTGGATGGTTGGAACTCAACGAGTGCCGAAAGTCTGGCTGCCTATAACGAGTGCGTTTTCCCTGGCGACATCAGCGGCAGTGACATTTGTGCGGCGACCAATGGTTTAAACCACGAGGCATTCGATGCAAGCACGACTCAAGCCACAGCGACATGGGACGTCAACGACCGATTGACCGTTAAATACATTTATGGTTTCAACGAGCTTGCCTATCACCGGACCACGGACGATGACAACACAGCGAGTAACTTCCATGATCGTCAGTTTTACGTAAACCACGAAGCACGTTACAGCTCTCACGAACTGCAAGCGTTTTACGAAATCAATGACACCATGTCTGTGACTTCTGGCGTTTTCTGGTATGACGCAACCATCGACCAGCGCGGCGATTTCTACTCAGAGGTAGGCTCGGATCGCTATCAAAATGCCTACAACGGCAACACCGTCGAAGCATTCTTTGGACCTGCGCCAATGGCAACATTGTTCAGTGCAAAAAATGTGTGTCTTGCAAACCCGGAGCGTCAGTCGTGCCAGCGCAACTTCTCTGCTGAAACCAGTAATGAGTTGATTTTCAGCGGCACTGCAACTGGCCTCGAAGAAGGGATCACGCGTAACGATAATCTTTACGTCTCACAGTGGTACGGAGATGACGGCACAAATCGCGAGCTTGACGTTATTCACGGTCCGCGCACCGTTGGTTCGGACTTGCTTTATGCAACTCAGACACAGCGCAACGCGTTTGCCGCCTACAGCCAAGGTGTTTGGGACTTTGCAGAAGACCTGACTTTGACAGTGGGAATTCGCTATGCATACGATGAGGTCGTCGCTGAAGAGAACTTATTCCGCTATACGGAAAGCAACGCGTTGTTTGGTTTCATGCCAGAAGGTTCCGGTTCCGGTAACCCACTGTATGAAATCAATTTAGCCAATGGCGGCTTTGAAATGGATGAAGACGGCAACGTTGTAAACGACGAGCACGGCCAACCCATTCCAACCAACACTGTTGTGAACGGCGGACACCCAATTGCGGTATCTGTCTATCGTCCTTTCGACCGTAAAGACGAAAAGATAACAGGGCGCATCAACTTGGATTGGGACATTAACGACGAAGTTATGATGTACTTCTCTGCCACCTCCGGTTATCGCTCCGGCGGTTACAACCTCGTATTCTTCAGTAATACGGCCGACTACGATCCAGAAGAGCTGACTGCCTACGAGATTGGCTACAAGACCCAGTTCCTGGACAACACGTTGCAAATCAACGGTTCGTTCTACTTGTATGATTACGAGGCGATCCATACGGTCGCAACCGAGGTGACCAGCCTTGGCGGCACGTCAACCTCTGTGCTTGAAGCACCGGGTGCGGAAGTCATGGGTATTGAGGCCGAAGTTCTTTGGCTTGCAACCGACCAACTGACCCTGGGCGGTAACTTCAGCTACACGCCAAACGAGTACACCAAAGACTTGATGATACTCGACCCCGCGAGCGTAGAAACGCCAACGTCGTTGTATCCGGATCGCGAAACAAACCGGAAGAACATCAACGGCAACCAGTTGCTGCAGGTGCCTGAACTCAAGTACACGGCCTATGGCACATATGCGATTCCGTTGGACGCGGGTGCTAACCTAGATCTGTCGGCTGTCTACAGCTGGACCGACGATGTTTACTACTCCCCGTTTGAAAACCAGACGGAGATGGCTGAAGCCTATGGACGTTTGGATATTCGGGCCACCTGGACGAATGCGGAGCAGAACTTCGAAGTCGCAGCCTTCTGCAACAACGTCATGGATGACGTTGCTGTTCTGCAGGTACTGCGTCACGGTGAAGGCGAGATGTTCCGTCAGACCGGTGGTACAACCGTACCTCGTCTGTTCGGTGTTGAGTTGACCTACAAGCTGGGTGCTTACTAAGCCTCACTTGTCCTGGGAGCCTTAGGGCTCCCAACGTGTCGAAAAGATGCCACCTTCGGGTGGCATTTTTTTTGGATCGTATTCAGATGTGGAGAGAGAGCATCGCCGATGCAGGGCGAGCAACGACTAACGAACGCAGGAACTAGTTACCTGAACGCGCGTTGGCTGCCGCAAGCTGGTCCAGTAGCACGACAGTATCCTCCCAGCCGATACAGGCATCGGTAATACTCTGACCATAGGTCAAATCATTACTGAGAGACTGCTTACCCGCAACCAAGTGGCTTTCGATCATGACTCCCAGCACATTGTCTGGCGCTGTTTGTAACTGCTCAGCCACAGCCGCCCCAGCTACCTTTTGACGCTCATGGTCCTTGGAGCTGTTGGCGTGACTGAGATCCACCATCAATCGCGGCGGGACACCGGCCTTCGTCAACAAATCGCAACCCGCGTGCACTGAGACCGCATCAAAATTCGGCTCCTTGCCCCCGCGCAAGATCACGTGGCAGTCGTCATTGCCCGTGGTGGAGAAAATAGCCGAATGACCAGCCTTGGTCACTGACGGAAAGATATGGCTGTGTCTGGCAGACAACACGGCGTCGACGGCCACCTGCACATCGCCCAAGGTGCTGTTTTTAAACCCAACAGGACAAGAAAGGCCCGACGCCAACTGCCGGTGAATCTGGCTTTCCGTGGTTCGAGCGCCGATGGCACTCCAGCACACCAAATCACCAATGTACTGAGGCGTAATGGGGTCTAAGTATTCGGTACCGGAACCTAGGCCCAACTCCGTGATATCGCGCAGAAGCTGCCGAGCGGTTGCCAGACCGGTGTTGATATCAAAGCTATCGTTGAGATGAGGATCGTTGATTAAACCCTTCCAACCAACCGTGGTGCGGGGCTTTTCAAAATACACCCGCATCAATATCAGCAACTCATCGCGCCATTGGTGAGAGGCCTCGGCAAGCCTTTCGGCGTATTCCATGGCCGCCACGGGATCATGAATCGAACAAGGGCCAACAATCACCAGCAAACGCGGGTCGTTACCTTTGATGATCTCAGAACACGCCTTACGCGTGTTGAACACAAAGGAAGACCCTTGTTCTGATAGGGGAATTTCTTCCAACAGTGCCTGCGCGTCGCGCACCTCGGCCATGCCGGTGATTCGAGTATCGTCAGTATTAAATTTCATGGCGCGATGCTAAACCACCGCGTCAATTAACCACAAACGGTTTCGCAAAACGATACGTGCCCAAAACGCTCGAACGCTCATGAATGGCCGAAAAGCGAGTGCGCTAGGCGGCGTCACTGACGGACATTGTGCTGGCACCTAGCAGACAGGCAGTGTCCAACATGCGGTTTGAAAAGGCCCACTCGTTGTCATACCAAGACAGCACCTTCACCAGACGCCCGCAGACGCGGGTATGATTCGCATCGAAATTGCTGGAAAAAGCATTGTGATTGAAATCTGAGGATACCAATGGCTGATCGTTACATGACAGTACACCATCAGTGTCTGCTTGAGCGGCAGCCCGCATAATCGCGTTTACTTCCTCAGCCGAGGTTTCGCGAGACGCCGTAAAGGTCAGATCCACAAGGGATACGTTGATCGTCGGTACACGCACCGCCAAGCCATCAAGCCGCCCGACGAGTTCCGGCATCACCAACCCGATGGCTGCGGCAGCCCCGGTTTTGGTTGGAATCATGCTCTGGGTCGCAGAGCGCGCCCGGTACAGGTCCGTGTGGTACACGTCGCTCAAATTCTGATCATTCGTGAACGCGTGAATTGTCGTCATCAAACCCTGCTCAACCCCAATCTCCGAATGCAAAGGAGCAACCACTGGAGCAAGGCAATTGGTCGTGCAAGAGGCATTTGAAACGATTTGTGCTTCCGCGGTCAGGACACCGTGGTTCACGCCAAACACCACGGTTTGATCTGCATCAGCCGATGGAGCCGAGATCAGCACTTTTCTGGCGCCAGCCCGCAGATGCGCCGAAGCCGCATCTCGGGACGTGAACAGACCCGTACACTCAAGAACCACATCCACATCAAGGTCAGCCCAGGGTAGGAGGTTCGGGTCGTGCTTTGCGCAGACCGCAATCGAATCACCGTTCACCAACAAGCCTTCAGAGGTAACCTCTACATCGGCACCAAATCGGCCATGGGTGGTATCGAATTGCAGCAGGTGGGCGTTGATCTCAGGCGTACCCAGATCGTTGATGGCAACAATACGCAGTCGCGCCTGTAACTCGGGCCGCTCATACAAGGCACGAAATACGTTGCGTCCGATACGTCCAAATCCGTTTATAGCCACATTGATCATAAAACCTCCTATGCATCGCTATACGTAATAAAACTACATTTATTGCGTTTTACCACCCTATCTACTCACTATATACGTTTTATTACATTATTTTATCTAAATTACGGGCCATAGGTGCCGATCAGCGTCATTTCAGGCACACTTTGTAATATTATTACGGCAAGGCGATCCAGCATGACGAGCAGAACCAATTTACTCGCGGTGATTGAGCGTCAACGATCTGAACTGAATAAATCAGAAAGCAAGGTAGCGGACGCCATTTTGCGCAACCCCGAAGAGACCACCCGCTCCAGCATTGCAAGCCTCGCGACCCAAGCCGGAGTCAGTGAACCCAGCGTCAATCGGTTCTGCAAAAAATTCGGAGCCAGCGGCTTCCCAGACTTCAAACTGCAGTTGGCGCGCTCCTTGGCCTCAGGCGTACGCTACGTGAGCCGCGCCGTGGAGTTTTCCGACGACATCAACACCTTTCCGCGCAAACTGTTCGACAACGCCATCAACGCGCTCATGACGGCCCGTGAAGACCTGCCGCTGGCCGCCATCGAACGCGCCGTAGACCACATTGCACAGGCGAGACGGGTTTTCTTTTTCGGACTCGGCACATCGGCAGCGGTTGCGCGGGATGCAGAACACAAGTTCTTCCGTTTCAACGTGCCGGTCAGCACCCACGAAGACGCGATGATGCTGCGCATGCTCTCGGCATCTGGCGGTGTCGGCGACGTATTCTTTTTCATTTCACATACCGGGCGTACTCGCGTGTTGGTAGAAGCCGCCGAAATCGCCAAAAACACCGAGGCCACCGTGGTAGCACTGACCCACGAAGGATCACCCCTCGCCGCCCAAAGTCATTGCTGCATCAACGTCGACGTTGAGGAAGACACCGACCAATACCTGCCCATGACCTCTCGGCTGGTGCAGTTGGTGATTCTCGACGTGCTCGCCGCTGGCGTCACTCTGCGGCGCGGGGAAAGCTTCACCCCCTATCTGGCAAGAATTAAAGACAGCCTCAAAGACACCCGATTCCCACCAAGCTAATTAACGAGCCCATCATGACTGCCCCTAAGACTGCCAATACGACCACCCCGTTTACTCCCTTGGATACGTCCACGCTAAAACAAAATGTTCGCCTGCTGGGGGACGCCCTCGGTCAGGTGATCCAACGCTCCGCCGGCGACGGTGTGTTTCAAAACATTGAGTCCATCAGACAGACGTCCAAATCCGCCACAGATGCCGCAATGACCGAAGCGCTGTTTGAAGAAATGCGCGGATTGGATGCCAAACAACTGCATCTGATTGCCAGAGGCTTTGCACAGTTTCTAAATTTGGCCAACATCGCAGATCAGCAATTTACAACCTCCACAGCCATGAGCGAACGGGGCGACGCCAAACACGTGGTCTCGCGCACCATCGAAGAACTCAAAACTCAGGTATCCGCGGCAGCGATAGAAGAAGCCCTAGCGGACCTGCATATGGACCTCGTACTGACCGCTCACCCAACAGAAATCACCCGGCGGACATTGATTCACAAGCACGGCGAAATTCATAGCTGCCTAGCAGCGCTGGATCAAGCAGGTAGTGACCACTTACTTATTCGCGAGCGACTAACAGATCTGATCGCGCAGATTTGGCATACCGAAGAATTTTTAGAACAACGCCCAACGCCTCTGGATGAGGCCCGCTGGAGCTTCGCCGTAATCGAAAACTCGCTGTGGGATGCGGTACCGCAGTTTTTGCGAGACTTAGATCACGTCGCCATCAGCCACGGGTTGTCGATTGCACAGACAGCCCGCACACCCATTCGACTATCGAGCTGGATTGGCGGCGACCGGGACGGCAACCCCAATGTCACCGCCGCCATCACCGAGGAAGCCATGCTGCTCAGTCGCTGGCAGGCCGCTGATCTGATTGAACGAGACCTCGCCGTCGTCTACGAAGAACTGTCCGTCACCCTTGCCACCCAAGAGGTTCATACGCTGACGGAGAGTGCTCGCGAGCCCTATCGCGCCCTGCTGCGTCCCGTGCGAGACGCGGTGCGATCACAGCGAGAGTTGCTTGGTCTGTATCTGCGAGACGCATCACCCACACTGCCACGCCCCCTCACCACCGCCGACATTCGTGGCCCGCTGGTTCAATGCCAGCAGTCACTGAAGGCCGCGGGACTTACCACCATCGCCGAAGGCAAATTGCTCGACCTCATCCGCAAATTGGACACTTTTGGCGCACACTTGGTGACCCTAGACGTCCGCCAGGAAAGCACCCGACACAGCGACCTGATGGGCGAAATTACCCTCGCGCTGGGACTGGGCGACTATCGAGATTGGAAAGAGGCAGACAAACAGACGTTTCTCGAAAAAGAAATCAACGACCTGCGCCCCCTGATCCCGATTCACTTCCAGTGCTCAGCACCCTGTCAGGAAGTACTCGACACGTTCGGCGTCGTGGCCAAGGCACCCAGAGAAGCCTTGGGCTGTTACGTCATTTCCATGGCTTCGGAACCCTCAGACATTCTCGCAGTGCAACTGTTGCTTAAAGCCACCGGCGGCCCGGTCGACCTAGCTGTATCCCCGCTGTTTGAAACGCTGGACGATCTGGACGGCGCACCTAAAACCATCAGCGCCTTGCTGACGAATGCGGACTACCTTGCCCGCATCGACCGATCGCTCACCGTCATGATTGGTTACTCGGACAGCGCCAAGGACGCTGGCATGCTCACCGCTGGATGGGCCCAATACAGAGCACAGGAGCAACTGCTGTCGATCTGTGAGCAGCACGATGTCAAGCTTCAGCTCTTCCACGGCCGGGGTGGCACCGTCGGCCGAGGCGGCGCGCCGGCCCACCAAGCCCTGTTGTCGCAACCGCCGGGATCGCTGCAACACGGTCTGCGGGTTACAGAACAAGGGGAAATGATTCGGGTTAAGTTGGGCTTACAACCCCTTGCCGTTAACACCCTGGGTCAGTACACCAGCGCCATTTTGCGTGCGAACCTAACACCCCCACCCGTGCCTACGCCCCAGTGGCGGAGCCTGATGGACACCCTAGCCTCCAACGCCTGCGACAACTACCGGCGCTGGGTACGCGGCAATGCCGACTTTGTAACCTATTTCCGCCAAGCAACCCCGGAACCCGAGCTGGCCAGCTTGCCGCTGGGCTCACGCCCGGCCCGGCGTCGACAGCAAGGCGGCATCGAAACCCTACGAGCCATTCCATGGATCTTTGCTTGGAGCCAGAATCGCCTGATGCTTCCCGCCTGGCTGGGAGCCGGAACCGCATTGTCGGAAACCGCGGCGACCTCCGAGGGTCTCGATCAATTACGCGACATGCAGCAAAACTGGCCGTTTTTCGCCTCTCGACTGTCCATGTTGGATATGGTCTACGCCAAATCCAGCACCGTCATCAATCAACTCTACGACGCCACCCTAGTCGACGAAGATTTGCAGTCACTTGGTACAGATCTGCGCGATCACTTAACCGAGGACATCGCGACCCTGCAACGCATTCTGGGCGTCGACACATTGCTCGCCGATGACCCCTGGGGACTGGAGTCCATAGGTCTGCGCAACGTCTACACCGCACCCCTCAATTTGCTGCAAATCGAGCTGCTGCGGCGCATCAGAGACGAAGAAGACGAAAGCGTGAAACGCGCTTTGATGGTATCCATCGCCGGAGTGGCGGCCGGTATGCGTAATACCGGCTGAACTCAGGATCGCTGACTCTCATTCATTGAGATGGAACCGGAAATTTGGCGGCAACATCGTGCTCGCGGACAAGATCAGCAACGGCAGTCTCGTTTCCGTCTATGCACACGTCACACGGTCTCGCCGCAACAAGCTGAATTTGAACGAGGGGAGAAATTGGAGCGGGAAACACGGAGGAGCATCGCTCCGACGGTGTCGTTTCCGTCTATGCACACGTCACACGGTCTCGCCGCAACAAGCTGAGTTTGAACGAGGGGAGAAATTGGAGCGGGAAACGAGACTCGAACTCGCGACTTCCACCTTGGCAAGGTGGTGATCGGGCCAAAATTTCTCCAATATAATCAATAACTTACGAGCATTGACCGCGCTTTTATCGATTGCAAACCGCATCTATTGGTGTCTTTTACCAAAAATAGTGCTCGCCGATCCTGAATGCAGCACACAGAAATATCGCGAATCCGAAGCCCATCATGAACAACATGTAAGCCTCGAAGATATCGCTCTTCATTTCATCAGCCACGTCAGTAACAGGGTCAATGTCATCGGCAAAAGGATCAGAAGCACAGCACCAGCCGCAGCGTATTCCCTGAACTGTTTCCAGAAAGCCTTCTTCCGAGCAGCAGCTCTGGCAAGCTCAAGCTGTTTCTGTTTACGGGCTTCTGCCATCGCCAGCATCGCTTCTTGATATAGCTGCCCGTTACCACTCACGGTAAACAGATCCTTGATTTCGAGCATGGTTTCTTGGATCTGCTTCTTTGTCAGAGCCGCTTTCACAGCATCAGCCTCTGGCAGCTTGCCTTCGATCTGAGCTTGTTGCTGCTGGCAGACCGTTTTGGACACCCCATACGGCTTTTTGCACCCAACAGTGAGAGTGGCACCGCCTCGAGAAAGCGTAGAAATGCGACTAATTTGTCTCTGGTGGTAGGTTAATCGTGACCAAAACGATGTTACATCCTGCAGACGGGCTTTCGCGAGCTTTTAGCCTCACATAGCCTTGGGCATTTTCTGCAACCCGATGGCCAGGGCTTCTGAGTAAACCACTACAGCCATTTCCCTAATTGCGATCGTGTTTAGCTTTGCGCGGGGTACGCCGCCAATGGTGTGCGTCTTGCCGCGGCTATCTTTGATTATCAGAAAACCGGCCTCGACATCTTTGGCTTCGATCGTCACGACGGCCCTGATCTGGCGCGCTACGCCAACGGCAGGACGCTCTGGAACCTTATCAACGATGCCTTCCTCAAGAACAACCCAAGGATTTGAAAGCTCCTCTGCGGTAGGCTCTCGCGCCTCGGCGTGAACAGACGCTAGATATTCAGCGGCTACTCGATCACCCACACTCAGGTCAGCAAGCTTGACGACTTCTTCCCGGGCAATCACGTTGACCTGATTTCCTTCAGGGCCTTGTAAGGTCACTTCTTTCGTTTCGTTATCAATCGCCAGAATCTCACCCACAATTGCAACAACCATGCCTCGAGTACCCTCGGCTTTCAGAGCACCGTTGTCGCTCTCGTGCTGGGAAGCAAAGGTGGGAGCCGCCATGGCGGTTAGCAGAGTGAAGAAAAACACCATAAATTTCATCGAAAACACCTCATCATTTGTGAATTGGAAACTGGTTTTTAGCTTATTTAGTCTTTTTTCCTGCCTCAGCGCTTATCGATAAAGCGTAACCCGATGGAAGCTACCTGCTTAGTCACAACCCCATGGCACAGGAGTGTGCAATCTCTGCAACTAGCTGCGACTAAGCTTTTTAAACTGAATCTGAGTAGGCACTCTAGTGAGGGTATTTATGTCTAATGCATCAAGGCTGGGTTCTCTTATCGAATCTGAATCACTGCGTCGGCTGGCTTCATTTTTAGGATCAATTGGCATTGCTGGATCGCTGTTATTGGTCGCTTACGAACTGAAACAGTCCAGAGACATTGCGGTCGTTCAGCTCGCGTCACAGAGACTAGATCTTCAGACTCGCATGATCGGTAGAATGAATGTTGATACCCAAATTGCGTATGAGAGCATGGTGAAATACGGAGCGGATCAGCAATTGTCAGAGGAGCAATGGAATCATGCAGCGAATTACTCTGCGAATTTATGGCATGGACTTTCTCTGTCTCATCTTACCTATGAGAAAGATCTATTAGATGAAAAGGCATGGACTGGGCAGTTGCGCGATGTACAAATCGAAATATGTCACACTGATACAGGCGAGTTCTTTGAGATGATCGGAGCCGCGCATGCGATCTTGTTTACACCTTCATTTTCGGAGGTGGTGTCAGACCTTATTAATCTTACAGATTGCCAAGCTTTGGCTGACTTGAGCGCTGCCGATCATCATGAGCAGTGGACAAACAAGACGAGAGATACAGTGGAATACGCCTCAGATCGAAAGGAGAGTCCTGACCAATCTCTGATCCCAGAACCAACAAAAATTACACGACAGTAATCACAGCGCCGTTTCTACAGACTTTTTTTCAAATCGGCTGCTGTTGCAATAATTACCGGCCGGATAGATCAAAAGCTGATTTTTAAAAAAGTAGTTCTTTAGAAGCTGAGCAGAGATTGCACACTCCTGTGCCATGTGGCTGTGACTATGCAGGTACCCTCTGCTTAGAATCTAGGAGTGCATACTGCTAACATGTTTATTCGCTTTACGGCTGCCTTTGTCTTATCCACCGTACTACTCGTACTACTCGTATTACTCGCTGAGTCTGTCGAGGCTAACCCCACTAAGCCTGACGCAGTCGACGAGACGACTCCTTTCCAACGTCACCTAGACGACGTCGAGGCTAATCAGTCGAACTATGGCTACCTGCTTGAAATGGGTGATGATGCACTGCTTGCTCGAATTCACCTAATTCGCAGTGCCACAGAGTCAATAGAAATTCAGACCTTTATCTGGACGCCGGATGAGTCAGGCCAATTTGTACTCTGGGAGCTATACCAGGCAGCCCTACGGGGTGTTCAGGTGCGCATCATCATCGATGACCTGTCTATTCGTGCCATGCATAACTTTGTTGCTTACCTGACCGAACTGCATCCCAATATCGCGATTAAACAATATAACCCGGTTGCTGATGACATCGACATCAACGTTGTTCAAACGGTGGGAGGACTTGCTACCGGCTTTAGCAAATACAACCACCGAATGCACAACAAGATTTTCATTGTAGATGAAACCTATGGCATCACTGGCGGACGCAACTACGAGAATGACTATTTCGATCGGGGAGCTGACAGGAGTTTTCTTGATAGGGACATCCTCTTGCTAGGTCCCGTCGTTGAACAGATATCCACATCCTTTGAAGAATACTGGGGTAACGATCTTTCTGTGCCAACCAGCAAAATGAAGGATGTTAGGAAAGAGATTCAGAACAACGAGGTTGAGACTCCTGACATCGCGCTGATTTATGAAATCCCGTTTATTTTCGATGGTCTCTCAAAATGTGCCAGCAGCCCCGACTGCGTTGAAGGGCGAATCGCCAGTAGAGGCATACAACTGGATGAAGTGATGTTCGTGGCGGACCACCCGGGCAAGCACGAGGATGGAGATGACCTTGCGGAAACGACAGAAAGCCTGGTCGAACTTATTACGTCTGCACGTAAACGTATGATCTTTCAGACGCCTTATCTTGTGGTAGGTACTCGGGGCGACAAGGCCTGGCGTGATATCAAAAAAGACAACCCGGACATGCAGATCCTGGTTTCCTCTAACAGCCTTGGCGCTGCAGACCATTTCTACGCCTACGCCTTTAGCTATAAGAACAAGAAGAAATACCTCAAGCAATATCAGTGGGAAATCCATGAGATGAAGCCGTCACCACCAGACATTGATCAGATGATGATAAAGGTGCCAGGCGTACAGCAGTCCCGTACGCACTATACAAGCATACACTCAAAGACCTTCCTGTTCGACGATGATGTTGTTTGGCTTGGTTCATTTAATCTGGATCCAAGATCAGCCCGTCTTAACACCGAAGTGGGCGTGATCATTCGGGACCGAGAGTTTTTTGAACTGGTCGAAGAACGGATCATGTTGTTTGCCGCTCCTAAAAATGCCTGGACCATTGCACCGCGTCGAAAGATTCCTATCGTTTCTTCCCTTAACGGTGTGATTGAGAACGTCCTCTCATTGATTCCATTTGCCAACGTCTGGCCTTTTACCTTCTCCGCGAGCTTTGAACTGCGTGAAGGCGGCGAAGTTATGCCGTTCCATAGTAAGGATTTCCACGACAACTACCGCAGTGTTGGACAATTCCCGGGTGTGAAAATGACTCCTAAGGCTATCAAAACCCGAATAACCAAGGCCTTCTTCGGGCCGGCCGAGCCTATCATCTGATCTGTAGGCAGTTTGTATATTGACACCGAAAAACATGAGTAATCCAACACCGATGAACAGCTGACCGAAGCAGCGCCAGATGGCTCATTAAGGAGGATACTTAACACGGACAACACGTTGATTGAATACATTTGATCAGAACAGGTGACCGATCCTGGCGTAGTAATTGAACTGTCCGTTGTCGGCCGCGCCAATACCCAATTGCAGCGGTCCCACTGGCGTCGTAACGGCGAAGAACACGCTGCCTGAGCCTATGGAGTTATCGACATTGATGTCGTCTCGCTCATCGTAGGCACCACCATACTCCAGCATACCACCGATATAACCAGAGAGGACGGGCATCGGCCGGTACTCCCTGAAATAAATCATCTGTGCCACAGCCAGATGCTGGCCCAACAGCTGTCCTTGTTTTAGTCCCATTAAAAGAGGGCCACCGCCAGCCTCAAAGGTACCGGCAATGGTTGACTCAGCAGAAGACGTCGTACCGCCGTGGAATACCAGTCCAAATCGGTGATCACCAACCGGGAAAATCTTACCTGCCTTCAGGCGATACTGTTCGTATTCTGAATCGGCACCGAAACTGTCGAGGGATTTTCGGCCCCAGAGGTTAAAGAGCGTACCTTCAGATGGAAAATCACGGTGGTTCAGAGAGTCATAACGATACTGAACGTAGACACCGCCATCATCGTAGTCGGGCTCGGGGAGGGTCGGATCTCCGATCAACACATCCGCTCGACCATGAATCCGGTCAATACCGAGCTGGATAACCGATCTGCGGCTGAACTCCCAGCCCATGGATGCACTCGCTTCCGATTGCTTCAGGCGATATTCGGCGAGCTTATAATCATCTTCATAGATTCCCTGGTTACGCCGATTCATTGACAGGCTGGCGGCCACAAACGGTCCGCGATTGTGCAACAGCGGTTGGTAGACAAGTGTCGTGATTTCCGGCTCTGCACCGATGACGGCGTATGACGTCCAAATGCCTCCTTTCGGATTCAATTCTTCACGTGAATAGCCCAGCTGGAGGTTGACCAGGTTATCGCCTTTAAGATCACCTTCCATATCAATGCCAAAGTAAAGGTAGTTAGGCCCCCAGCTTTTTGCCGCGGCATCAAAATAGAGATCAATGCCATCAGCCGTATGGTCCATGCGATAGCTGACGGTGCTGAAATTACCCAGCGAGTGAACCTTATACAGATCTTCACTGATCTTCTCGGTATTGAACTTTTCGCCCGCCTGGGTATCGATCAGGTTCTCAATAGTGCGATCGTCTAGTTCTGACGAGTTTGTAATGGTGGTACGGGCAATCTGGAGTTTGCCGGGTAGGATGTCATTTTTCGCAGCCACGTACTTCGACCAAGCGTGTTCATCTAAAGACAATGCTTTGAGTTCATCGAGGTGTTTTTCTGCTTCGGACTGGCCAATCGGAATAGCCTCAGCGGCTCGGTTAAAATCGGCCGAGGAAATGTCCCCGAGCGGAGGACGAATCAGGATATCCCTTTCTGTCAGCATCCCAAGTCTTTCTCGCGAGTTAACGCCGGTCAAAATCCGGGTCATCTGATTGGTGATATGCAGCAGATTGCTGATTTCATACCGGTTCAGGTATGGCGTGCTGATATCGATGGCTATGACGATATCCGCGCCCATGGCCTGTGCGATATCCACCGGGATGTTGTTTGTTAGGCCACCATCAACCAGGAGATTCCCATCGATTTCAGTGGGTGTAAATATGCTGGGTACGGCCATACTTGCGCGCATTGCGCGAGCCAGATCGCCAGTTTTTAGCACCTGCATTTCGCCCGTCACAATATTGGTGGCAACTGTCTGAAAGGGTGTTCGCAGCTGCGAGAAGTCATTTACGTGCGCAACCGGCAAAGTCATCGCCTGCAGGATTGGCAGTATTTTTTGACCGGCTATCAAACCCTCAGGTAATACGACTTTGCCATCCCTGAATCCAGCTTTGCCAGCGATATAAAGCTGATCGCTCAACTCCTTTCGAATCATTGGCTCGTCTGCGCGATCAGGATGATCACGCAAGACCTCGTCCCAATCGATGGTTTTGATGGCGTGTTCAATTTCTGCGGGGGTCAGGCCGGAGGCGTACAGACCACCAACGATGGAACCCATGCTGGTCCCTGCGATGTAATCGACGGGAATGCGGTGCGCCTCCAGGACCTTCAAGACACCAATATGGGCGAAACCTCTAGCACCACCGCCACTTAGCACTAGCCCAATCTTCGGCCGTTCGTCAGAGACGGCAGGCAGTGGCAAAACACTCCCGATAATGAACACAACCAGCTGTAGAAGTTTGAAACACCTTCTAGAAAGCATGGAATTCACCACGGCTTGTATCTGGGTCGCCAATGTTAGTAACCTCCTGTGTTACGACTGGTGCTGAGGCCGATAAAGTCAAAGCGGAGTTCGCCAGCGAAAAGGCGCTTGTTGCTGCTGGTGGTTGAGTCGCTGCTAAAGTGGATCCTGGGCAGCAGACAGCAGGCCGAATAACCGGCACCACCTTATTAAAGCTCCACACCGGCACCTATCAGGAATGTGAAGTCCTTCTCGTCAGTATTTACCGGTGGATCGAGATCGTAGTCGTAATCCGCCTGAATATTGATGTAGATGTCATCCGTGATTTCATAACGTACGCCGGTCCGGGTGTTAAACACCGTGTTCTTTCGCCCCGTCAGGTTGCGGTAGATGTGCTGGTAGTGAAAAACCTCCAGATCCAGCCTTGAAACGTCGTAACTGAGATTTAATCTAAAATCGATGTTGCCACCCGACGTGTCACCAAAGTCGGATTCTTCAGATGCATAGCCTGCACCTAACTGAGCGGTGAAATATTTGTTGGGCTCATCCCAGATGTCATAGCCGATAGCCGGGTTGAGTGAGGTGCGGAGGTCAAGCTGCGCGATCGGATCACGTTCGACGGTCGCATCCAAAGCCGCGTACCAGTCGTTCTTCCAGATGTAGTTGTAGCCGACTCGAAACCTATCTTGCTCTCTGATGGAATCGCCATCCTGCTCTTCCCGCACCATCGATAGATCTGATACATAGCGGAGGTTGCCGCGCAGGAATCGCGAATTACCTTGCAAGGTAATCGACTGGCTGTCTGTATTTCCCCTTGAGAAAGATGAGGTCAAATCGAGCTTTGTCGTCCAGTTAAAGTCCTTAAATTCAACAGCCTGTTTCAGTTCCGAGAGCTCAACATTGGTCGTCATGACACTGGAGATCAGCGTTAGCTGACCAGGCTCTTCACCTTCATCAAAGCGAAAAGCGCCACGGGTACCGTCGAACAATTCGACATCCATGGTTCGATCAGTTTCAACCTTTAGGATGTGTTCAAACTTGACCTCGTATTCACCACCATATTCCGGGTCGATGGTGATTTCCTCATCCATCACGCGGACAATTTCGCCAGTGATGCGGTCACCATTTTGCAAATAGATCACATCTGCTGATGCAGACATAGGCAACAACAGCAGACACAAGAGACGTGGCAACTGCGCCACCAGGAATTTATTCGCCGCAGGCCAGACAACCACGTTCGTGCAATTCATCCAAGCCATTCGTGACGATGGAACCCCACTGCTGCATTTCACGTTTCACCTCAAAATAGTTGGTTACCGGATTGCTCTCTATGGCCATGCCTGGCTCGACATCGCGACGATCGGCTATGCGGGCCAGTAGTTCGTGACTGCGCGCATCCCGCAATTCAATCACCAGCGTTGCACTGCCGAGGTCAGAGAGATAAATCTCAACGCGACCAATTGACTCAGGCGGCACTCGCGAGACCACATCTGCGAGACCGATTTTCATGAGCAGCACTCCCTCACCCGCCTGATCAGTCAGGGTGAAATGTTTCATGTCTTTCAGTTCAGCGGACATGACTTCACGTACCCCCTGTCTGAACTTCTCACGCTGCTCTGTGTTGATGTAGAACTCGCTGTCACCTCTACTGTGAATGAACTGTCCCTTGTCTTTCACATGCCGGAACTCGATCCCCAGGCCCTCGACCATGAGCTTGTCGTATCCGCTCAGATCCAACTCTGGATAAACATAGACCTCATCCATAATCGTGTTAGAGACCTTCACGAGTCCCTGAGGGGATGCCGGTGCTCCCGGATCAATCGTTGGTGTTGCAGTACAGGCACCTAGGGCCAGTATCAGAGTTAGGAATAGGGTCCTCATTTTCATATCCTGTTTTTCTGTTTAATCGTTAGCGACGACCCCGGAAGCGCCCACCACCTGAACGTCTTTGGAACTGACGCTGCCCCATGCTGCGAGCACGGGCATCTCTCGACAACTGTGCTCGATAGTCGCGGTTGGTAGTTCTGGCATAGTCACTCTGCCTGGCTAGGTCGCGGGACTCCGCATGACTGCTCTGCCAGCTGCGGTTTTCAGGGTTATATTGCTGCCACTGTTCACCGTCTTTCTTATAAATCTGGCCATTTTTACCAGCGTAGAGATCACCATCGCTGTCTTTACCGATAAAGCCGCGGTTTTCACCATCGCCGCCGGATACCAATTGTCCGCCCTCTGAACCTTTGATTTCAGTTCTGCGTTGACCGTCACTGATTTCACCGTCAATGGTGCCGCTACGGCCATCACCAGTTTCAAACGACCCTGACGCCTCCCAAGAACCATCTTCCTGGCGATCCCGCTCCACATAGGAACTACCGCCGTTTGAGGTGCCGCGATCGGTCGTGGACCAGCCGTCATCCACGTCAAACTCTCGCTCAACATGCATGGAGTCACCACCGCGGTCGATGTCACGTTCCATCGCGAAACGGTCGGTGTCGTCGTTGAAGTAGCGCTCTGTTTCCGTATACGTCCCGGTGCGTGGATTGTAGGTTTCGCCGTAACTAGCCCACTCATCACTATCCCAAGCGGTTTCGACCCAGCCACGCCGACCGGTGGTCGGATTGTAGGCTTCGTTATAACTGTACCCACCATAAGGACCGTACCAGACGGATCTTGTCGCATAGCTGCCAGTGGCGGGGTTATAGAAGCTGCCGTAACCGTAAGAGTAAAACTGCGGATACCAGTAGAGATAAGGAGCGTAATACCAGCCGGTGCCATAAACAGGGACACCATGCGAGATATAAATACTGGTCTCATAGGCCGATGTTGAACTATAGGTCACCGACGATGGTGTGATTGAAGCCACACGTACCTGTGTCGTGGAATAAGCAGGCGATTCCGGTGGAATATTGTAAATGGCGTCTGGTACTCGAAAGGCAAGTACCCACTCACCCTCAGCATCGTCGGTCTGGTACCAAGCACCTTCGAAACAGAGGTAGTAGTTCTGATGATAACGAAGCACATCAAAAGGGGTATTGATGGCACGTTCAATACCCGTCGTACCAATCGTTTCGAACTGGGGTTCACCATCAAACGTCACCTCAGCCTTTAACTGGCTTTTATTCGGCAGAGTTTTCTCAACCGGCATAGTGGCTTCGAGAATCGCCATGCGGGCCTGCAATGTACCCGCGACTGAGGCCAGCACATAACTCATGCCATGATCAGTCGGAATACTGGCAAAGTTATCCGGCAGCTCCGGCTGGAAGCGCCAGTCACCGGATATCGGATCGGCTGTCTCGAACCAGCGACCTGCTGCCAGGTAGTACCAGGTGTCTTCCAATCGAAAAAGAGGGCTGTTGGTGTTCGAAACAAACTGGAGGCCTTCCGTTGCAGGAATTTCTTCCAGCTTTATCTCACCGTCGACCACAATCAGCTCGCTGGGCTTCGTAACAGTGAGGATATCGGCGCCATCAGCCACCATTGACTGCTCGATTACCCGCATGGCAACGTGTTGCCCCCTGGAGCCCAGCTTCTCGATTCCCTCAGGTGCATTGGCGGCAAACTTCCAGGGCCCTTCAAGTTTGGCTGATTCAAACCACGCTGCTTTGTTGAGCAGAAAGTACTCGCCCGTCTCGGCTTTAACGACTGGCCAATTGGCATTAGCAATGATCTTAAGGCCAGTATCCTCCAGTGCCTGTTCCACCGGGTCACCATTCACAAACAGCAACAGGGTTGGCTTGGTTTTTAGGTAAATAGTCGGAGGCTCGGTGCTTAAACCCTCCACCTCTTTAACCTCAAGGACATCGTGAGCAAGAGAGGCCAGAAAAATATCGAGCGGCAGCTGGTGCGTTTCTTCCCTTATCGACTGCTGAAGGCGATTAACATACGCATCGCCTTCCTGATCAGCGATTGTCAGTTCCTCAACCGTTAACCCTGAAAGCATTACCAGTCTGGCATCCATATCAACGACGGTACTGCCAGATAATCGCGCAGTCGCCAGCAACTCTTCACCCTCGGCGGGCACGTACTCCAGAGCAACGAAGAGCTCAGCCTGCTTGTAGTCCTGCCAGGAAATGACCTGTGGGGAATGAATAGTTAGCACACCGTCATCAAGGGCACGCACTTCGGGATAGGTCCATTCGCCAGAGATTCCTGCTGCTGAAAGACTCCAGCAGCCCAACATCAGCAGGAAAGAGAGCAGGTGCTTCATCAGTTACTTAACCGAGTAGCCTCGTGCTTCGAGGCAGATACTCATGGCCTTTTTGAAGTTGCCCTGATTCTGCGCGTAAGCCTGCTGGTTGGCAGAATTCTGTGCATCCGCAGCCTGTTGATTCGCCTGCCTTGAAGCAGATCGCGCTCGCATCACGCCAGTCGCGGCACCAACCTGCGCACCTTTTGACGCCTCGTCATCAACAATTTCGCCAATCACCGCACCACGAGCTGCGCCTCGAAGAGCCCCCCTCAAACCACTGCCGGCCTTCGCATGAGGCGCCGCTTCGACCTTTTGAGGTGTATTGGAATTCATCGGATCGTAACTAGTTTCGTTCTTGGCCCAGTCGTAACACTGGTAATCATCCTGTCCCCGTTCGGACTCCGTCTTACCTTCAGGCGGATAGACAAAAAGACCAACGGAGTCAGCCAGCGAACTTGCTGAAGCCTGAAATGGCAGCAACAACATGAGTGAAAGAATTGGTAAACGCATAAAAACATTCCTGTCGTGACGTTAGTTTAGAAATAATGGTGATAGCCGATCTGTGAACCGATAATCCCCATGTCAAATTGCAGTTCTTTTTCATCTTCGAGATCAAGGTTCAGATGACACCAGTCAACCAAGACTCTGCTTTTCGTTAAATCGGCAATCGGCATACATCACGACGCTTTAGGAACGATCCGTGTCGACAGTCGCTCCATCTCCACTGACAGCCAGCATCCATTTATCGGTCAAATCGTTTTTGTGCTGCAAACCAACCATGTCATCCACGGCACTAGAATCGATGTTGCTGTCCCGCTCGATGCCATTCCGTTCGAGCTCAAAATCCAGCTCCTTTCAAGAGCACGGACGCCCAGAATTTCCTGGAATAAGCTGTGGCCTAGATTCAATAACGTGGCGCTTCATGGCGGCACACTGACCCAACAGTGCCCTACGACTCTCGTGTCAGATCAGATAAGCGAGATCAGATCACTTGGCTTCTGCACGAGCCGCTTCAACTCTGGCGCTATAGTTGACATGAAAACGTTCAAGGGCTCGTTTAATATCACCTCGAAGGGCCTGCCAGGATTTCTCTTCACTGCCCTTGGTTTTACCTTCGATCTCGATAATCCGAACGGCGATAAGTTCACCTGTGGAGCCATCGACAAGCTCTACTTCGAGGTTCGCCTCTTTGAGCTCGATCTTTTTGGCGAATTTCTCCAAGTCTTTGTACCCTAGATTAGAAGTCGCGGCATGCATCAAGGCACCGGCTGGCGTGAAACCGAGCAAACTTCGCTTCTTTTTCATAATGATCTCGGTAATGGCTAGATTCATCACCAAAGTGCCTTTACCAACACTGTCAGCGTCCTTGAGCAAGTCCCCAAACTGGGCCCTCGCAAGAACCATCACCCGATCAGCCATCATAGCCTTCTGATTGGGCTGAGCTCCCTTGTACTTGTTTTTGTCCGACAGGATGATCACGGGTTGCGGAACATAGAGGCTCTCGTAGTCAAGCACGTTGGCCGTTTCGCTGGTCCACTCAAGAATGGATTTATCCGTTTTGCTCCTCGATAACTCCGGCAGGTTCTCGATAAAGCTGGACTCGTACTTTGCTGCAGACGAGACGAGCGGAAATGTCAAAAGGAAAAGTATCGCTGCAATTTTTTTCATGGCTATTGTCCCCCACTAGGTAAAATTATATTCATTGTTAATAGAACACCCCAGCTCTCAGGCCCCGCCAACGGACTATCAGCCCAGTATCGGATGCCTCCGCCCAAACTGACTGGCAACTTGCCAAAACGAAACAACTTGCTAGCTGACAATTTTACTGGGATCGTCCACTCATCGTTTTGGCCGTCAAATGTGGCTTCAGCATTCAGGCTGAAAGAGACTGCGTTAGCAGTTCGATAACTGATAAATGGTTGGACTAAGGATGTTTCGATTGGGGTATCCCCATCTACATCCCGAATCGAGTTAACAAGGGCCCCATAGGTCCATGATTTACCTTGCTGCTTAAGCGCAACTGCTGTTAAACCTGCTCCCCACTCACCAGCGCCAGTAAAGTCATTGGAAGATATGGGCAAGACAAATACTGGGCCCGCTCCCCATATCCATCCAGAGTCGCCAACAGTTTTTGGTGAGAAAAAGAAACTTTGGACTGCATCACCCAAACCGCTCTCAGAGCCACTCCCAGGTATTGCGTCTTCCAATGAAACTATTGGAAGAACCGTTCGGGAGATAACGTTCCAATTCTCGCTTATCGAAAACGGGAGGACGGGCTTGATCGTCATCACCGCCCTTTCACCTTTATCATCAACCCCTAAATTCCTATCGAATGAAAAATCCACGGGTATTTGAATTAGGCTTCCTATTGGGTTCGCCAGTTTCCGAACGATAGCTTGCTCTTCGGTCTCGGCAGCTATTGGAAACGAAATAAATGTACAAAGACTCAAAATTAAAACAGAAGCCGATCTCATAGTTTTAGCCTTTTAAAAAAATTGGTGTGTTCCAGTTCGAAAGACGCTTGCGCACAGCAATAAAACACCCCACCGTTCAGTAAGGGATTGCTGACAAGCCGATGCATGGGTCGTTTTCATACTGCAGTCCAACTCAATACACTTTCTTGAGTCGGGGTACTAAACGATAGCCATCCTTTAAGACGCGCTCGGACGGGCCATAGTGTCGAGCCGTGATGCTGAAGACGCCCGAGTCGTTCTTAATTGGGAGATTGTTGAGGGATTGCTGACCACAGCCCAAGCTCACTGTATACGTTCCATCCGCGTTTGCTTTCGCATGGTAAGAATTAACATTTGCGGTATCACTGAACATAAAGCCGGCTTTGTTGTAGACGGTGATTGACCAAAAATGTTTATTCTGCGGATCTTCGAAGGTGAGTTGGTAACAACCAGTCGCCGGGAAGCTAGGTGACGTCTCGTAGATATTGTCCCTTGCCAATGCGCCTCCCCAACCGATAGCAGCAGCAACCTGATTCTTTTCAGGCCTGTACAACCCTCTCGTTTCATCGGTGGGTGACGAGAAAAGTGAAGTAGACAGCGCAATGGGACCTTCTCTTTTAACCAAGCCCACGATGTCCGCTTTAAGTTGGTTTTCTACTTGATAGAAAGACGCTTGTTCATATTGCTCTGTATAAAACGGCTTATCACTGCCCGCAGTAATAACGATATCTCGTTGATACTTTCTCACCTGCTCAGGTGAAAAGTTTGAATCAAGACGAATTAACACAATCAGGTGGCTGCCAGTGTGAGTCGCCAATTCATACGTACCCGGACCATATGACATGGGTTGTGGACGATGGTCCTCGGTCACCGGCTGCATCGACATATAAGAACCCTCGGGAACGCCCGGCAATGTAATCACCGCGCCCTCTGAGACATTTACAACTGCCTTCGAGTAGTAGGCATCTCGATTCATCCGAACAACTGTCTGGTTATCGGTAGGTGTTAATGTCGGCATGTGAAGAAATTTATTCACTCCAACCAAACTTTGCGCTTCTAGTATTTGACGGGCAGTCTCCGCACGCGGGTAAAGAGCTTTCGTTACTGAAGTGCCGTTTGCCGCGAAAAATTGCTCAATATTGTCTGTCAATTTGGCACCCGCGGCGCCCCACGAGAAGGACGAAAAAGTGCATAGTCCAGTGATCATAAAAACGCGGGCATATTCGCCTGCAGACTTCAAAACGTGCTTCATAATTGCGACCTTGTTTTGGGGTGATGCATCCTGAGACCTTTTGGACTGGGCGCTTTGGAATTTGATATATATGAGGGATGATTCACCGAAACACTCAAAGTTGTGTGTAAGTCAGCGTTAGTCGAGCAAACTCGCCATCCAATCCGTCGTCATTGCGATCTACGGTCTCGCCATAACTCAGCTTGACTCCTAGCGATTTAGAAAACTGAACGTTCACTGTCGCCCCCATGTTTAAGGAACGCTGCTTATTGTCGTTACTCTGACCATCAGTTTCAGTTTCCCCACCGTAAGAGTAGATACCATCGATAGATGCCCAAATGCCTGGATTGAAATTGTGGGTTAGGTGGGCTTCCAACTTATAAAGAGCACTTTGGCTGACCGTACCGGCATTAAACGGATCATCGTTGTCGCCGAAGAAAGTGACACTGGGCAACAGGTCAAATGTCGTTAAGCGAGGATCTAGAAAGCTTTCGCCGAAACCAAACGTTATTGGCGTCCCCAATTGCATTGAATAACGGTTTGCGCCCAAGTTAGCGGACTTGTTTTCATCGTATTCACCAGTGGGAAGCGTAAATCGAGCTAGACCGCCAACAGCAAAACCAGGTTTGTAAGATGCATAGTTCTCTGCAGTCAGTGGAGGCAGATTATATAACCCCGCAGAGACTAATATCTGTGTGTCCCCCAAACCGTCTGACTTAGTCTGATTCCGAAAATTAGGTGCATTGGGCAGAGTGACGGTTGACGTTAACTCCCCGGTCGGCTGCACAACCGTAAATGACACGTATCGATCACTGATTGACATCGTACGGCTGTACTGTGCGACCACTAAATCTACATCCAGCTCTAGCTCGGGGTTTACAATGCCAGTGCCGAGCATTGAGTTGCCATCCGCGCGCATGCCAAAAACTGTGAATACATTGGTATTTATCGGCGGTGGGAAGTAGGCACGCGGACCATCACCAATATCCGCAAACGTTGCCTGGCTGTGCAGAATCAGTGCGCTAAACGTAGTCACAAATGCGCTTTTGGACACGTTGTACTTGGTTAGAAAATTCCAGACCATGAATAGCACTCTCCTCTCGATCAATGACCACGTAACACGACGAGCACGCGAGCCCCTCAGTTCCACTTGGGGCATCGCGACCTCTTTATTCCTGAGTTGACGCGAGATCACAGACCTTCAGGTCGTTAAGGGCCCGTTCGATAAACAGAACCGACGCCTCATGATCAATCTATGTGCGCGCCTTAGACGTTTCGCCGAAGGGGCACTACGCCCCACCACTCATTCCACGACGATAGCAACTTGGCCCAATTCGCATTGCACTCAGCTGTGCAATTACCTTGATTTTTTAGAGGAAGGAAGTAGTAGGCCGGCGCGCCGAGCAAGCTCAACCTTGGAGAAGATTGCGATTCAATACCGTTATTTTGCGGTAGCCCAGCGAAATCGCTTCAGCTTGCTCGAGCTTTCTTAGGATTGGGCCGACAGCATTGCGAGAGAGATTAGCAAGCTCAGCGATTTCATCTTGTGTCACAAAAATCTCTTCGGGGTCGCCCGGAAATTCACATCCAGGCAGCCAGCGTTCGCCCAATAAGCGCCGGACGGTAGCCCTCGTCCGGGCCTCAATGTCTCTGTTGGCGTTGTCGGCGTGCAAGAGGCTGAAGAAATGTATATATATCGACGACAGAGACACCAGTCGTAATCGTAAATCCGGGAATTCGGCTTCCAAGTCTTGCAGAGCTTCCCTGCGAACGTGAGCGGTTGTAACGTCATTTCGTGCCACCGGTGAGACGACTCTTGTGTTTTCTTTTGAGTGGACGCGTCCACCGTCAGTCCAAAGGCCAGGCCCTGCAATGTGATAAAGCACCGGAGGGTTTTCAGTAGGCGCCGAATAGACTCCAACCGACCCAGAAATAAGTCCATCGAGCCCATCCATTTCATCGCCTGCGAAAAAGATGCTTTGGCCCGTTTGGTACTCCCTTATCCGAGCGACCTCTAATAGAGCGTTGGAAAAATCGGTTGACTGAGTTGTGAGCCACCCACGATTTAAAAGAATTTTTTTTTGCAGTAGAGAAAGCTGGCGTGTTTTCATCGATCGACTTTACACTTGATAGAGCACGGAAAAACGTGTTGTTCGGTGAAATTGAAGGCTGGTCATGTGGTTATCATATCAGTCGATCCCAAATCCCTTGAAAAAGGCTAGCCCCTGCACTACTGCGGCGGGAAGTCCTCGAGAATCGCCTCTACCACATCGTTGATGACCGGCGTGGGATTACGGCGGTCTGCGGAAGAGATGGTCTTCACAGCCCAGCCGTGCCATACCGGCTCTCTTGATTCGACGTCGAAAATGTCGATGGCCAGGGTACCTTCGGTGTAGTTACGCACATCCACTTCGGTGTGGTACGCAGCGCCCCAGGTCCAGACGGCGGTGCCGCGGTATTGGGTTGGGTAGCTGGTCACCCGCAGCTCATCCCGCGCACCCATGCTGAACGACACCGCAAAATCGGCATTCATTCGATTGTCCACAAATTCATAGCCCTTGGCGGCTAATGCGTCCTCTACTGCACGCATGACTCGCCCTTCAAACAACGAGCTGATCTGGGCTTTCTGTGCCGTGAGCAGGGGCGTGTCGGAGATGAACGCAAAGGACTTATAGCTGGAGAAGTCGGTAACGGCGTTGAAGTCGGATTCCACGGTCAGGGATGTGCATGCGCAAAGTGCGAGGGCCGCAGTGGCGGCACAAGCGAGTTTGATTAGCCTATGAGCAGTTTGGATTGCGGTTTTCACCCAATTTACGATTTGCATAAGCACCTCATTAACCTCTGTTCGCTGGGAGGAAGCACTGCCTCTTGACCAGTTTATGTAAACGCAGTCGATGTTTCACAGATGGCGCACTTTTGCCGCCTCTTCAGCTTCCACGGTAACAACTTGACTAAATGTAAATTGCACATCGATGTGCATTTACGTCAAATTGCACATCGATGTGCATTTACGTTAAGTCGTCAAGGGGAATTTTATAGTAAGTGACACCGCTTATTTTCTATATGTGGACACAGGAGCCGACGTTCTCGAAATTTATGCTGAGATTGGCTCATTACAAAAAATAGCCTTCGAATTAGGTCGGGAAGATGCTCTTTTGCGCCATCACAAGACAGGCGGGTCATTACGCTCCCCGTCTCGACGATGAAAAATAGCATGTCGCACAAGTTACTTTTGATCCGTTTAGCAAGGGAGATGGTGAAAAGGAACATAGAGATCGGGAAAGAGCTGAAGGCGAAGTACCATTGGCTTGATGAAATCGACCATGTGTTTGTGCAGCAAGGACCACACACTTCGTTGATTGGTAAACCTCTAACTCAGGTGACCCATCTTTCGTGGCGCAAAGCCTTGAAAAAGGCAGGACTACCGGCAGGTATCCGCTTTCACGATTGCCGACACAGGTTTGCTACTTTGCACAAACGCGCCCGTACGGACGACAGATTGATCATGCATTTGGGGGGCTGGGAGAGTTCCAAATCAATGGAGCGATACTCACACATCACAACGCCGGACGCTGAGAGAGCAGCACACAACCTTTCCAATATATGGAAGGGTTGAGGTCAACTGTTCTAAACCCGATAGGGGTCAACCCCTGTAAGTCATTGATTTGGTAGGACCAGGCGGATTCGAACCGCCGACCTATACCAAGATAAGGACGTGTTCGAGACACCTAAACAAGGTAGTGTTCAGGTCTCGTAAGTTATTGAATTGGAGCGGGAAACGAGACTCGAACTCGCGACTTCCACCTTGGCAAGGTGGTGCTCTACCAACTGAGCTATTCCCGCGTATCTAGCGTAAAACGCTGACAGGCCGAGCATTCTAGCTCAAGCCGCTCGGGTGTCAATTCCTATTGGCCCTTGAGCGTCGTAACGTGCAGGCTTTTCATTGTCATTGACCGAAAAATGTCCCAATTGCCCTCGCGATAAAAGTGACCTCTCGGCCTTGCAATCACGCTTTGCTCAGACATAATCAGGGTCCCTAAACAATTTATAAGGAGGTGATCAGTGTTATCTATTGCAAGTTTTGAGGGTCAACCTTCTTAAGAGTTGCTCCTCTAATACGAGCAGAAAAGGCCAGCCGCGTGCTGGCCTTTTTTTTCGTCTGCAACTTACTGCAAGCCCCACAATCAGCAGTGCCTAGGACTGCGGTGATTGCTCCGTCACGCTGCGCCACAGGGGGCTAATAAACGCCATAACAAGCACCAAAGTCGCCATACCTGCCGAGGATATAACAATCGCCATTTGCGGCCCGAACAGGTCAGCCATGTACCCGGCCCACAGCGCACCCAAGGGTCCCGCCCCCATAAATGAGAACGCATAGAAACTCATGACTCTGGCGCGTAAGGCTTGTGGTGCCGTCTGCTGCATGATCGTGCGTGACATGGGCATTGCCACGCCGCCACATACGCCCCACAAAAAGACGAAGAAAATAAACAGATATTGCTGGACCACCAGTCCCGCGAGCAACAGGACGATCGAGCCAAAAAACTGGGCCAGCAACAAAGCGCGTCCAGCTCTGGCGATATGCCCAACACGCAGCAACACGAGTATGGTTGCCACCAAGCCTAGGGAGTTAAAGGCATTCAACGACGCCAAGTCCGCAGAGTTACCGTTGTAGACCTCTCGCACGACTAAGGGAAAAGCCACGATGAAGGCACCCATAAAGAACACACCCATGGCAACATTCTGAATCATCACGGCGCGAAGCACGCGATTACCAGCAACGGTAACAGCCCCCTCCCACAGGTCCCGCAGCACCGAGGGTCCGCTGACGGTTCTCACCGCAGGTGCACCAATGTCTCTCAAGACCATCAGCGCCGCACAGCCCAAAAGCAAAATGACGCTTTGCAACGCTAAGATGTATATCGCCCCCACCGCGTCGGCAAAACCGGCGAGGGTATAACCGATGATCTGAAACCCAAATTGGCATAGGCTGGCTAGAACCACCATGCGCTGGACATCGTTACCCGCAACGAGATTCAGCAACCCGTCTCTGGCGGGCGTCACAAAGGCCTGAGCCAGCCCCATCAGCAGTGCGTAGACAATCAGAACGGCGTAAGTTAACGCTTCCAGATAAAGGAAATAGATCAGCAACAGGGGCGTTAACGCGGCGAACAACTGAGACCACAGGGCCTGGCGGCGCAATCCCACGCGATCAGCAATGGCTCCGGCCAGCAGAATCAACAGCATGCCCGGCAGCAAGATGCTCATTTGCGCCAAGCCCACCCGCTCGGCGGGCTCGCGCAGCAGCATGGTAACCAGCCAAGCGAAGACCACCGACTGCATGCCAAAGGCCGCGTACCACGTCGAGATGGCAAACAGATAGGTGCGTTTGTTGCTCATGTGGGCGTTAAGCTTGAAGCAAAAAGCCTTCGTAGTCGTTCTTGGCCACTTCAGCGCATTTCTCGCGGTAAACACCCACACCACCCACGTAGGGCATAAAGATTCGTGGCTTGCCGGGAATGTTGGCACCCAAATACCACGAGTTACAGGACTGCGCGGTAAACATGGTGTTCTCTGCCACCTCGTTCACGTGGGCAATCCATGCATCCTCGGCACCGCTGGTCGCTTCAATGGTCTTGGCGCCGCGCTGGTCCAAATCACCAATGCACTGTGCGATCCAATCGATATGCTGTTCGATGGAAACAATCATGTTGCTCAACACTGACGGCGAACCCGGCCCCGTGACGGTAAACAGGTTGGGAAAACCCGCCACCTGCAACCCAAGATAGGTGCGCGGCCCTGCTTCCCAGTAATCCGTCAGGGCCACATCTTGGCGACCGCGAATGTCGATTTTGCCCAGCGCGCCCGTCATGGCGTCGAACCCTGTGGCATAGACCAATACGTCGAAGGCGTATTCGCCTTGGGCCGTGCTCAGGCCCTGCGACGTTATGCGCTCAATACCTCCCTTGCGCAGATCGACCAACGTCACGTTCTCGCGGTTAAAGGTTTCGTAATAATTGGTGTCAATAACCGGTCGCTTGCAACCCATGGGGTAGTCTCTGGGCATCAACGCGTCAGCGGTTTCAGGGTCCTGGATCACCCGACCTACCTGAGTGCGGTACATCTCGCAGGCAAGCTCATTCGCTGCTTCGTCTATCGACACATCGGCATAGCGACGAATGGCTAGAAAGCCTTCTTCTTCAACTAAGCGCTGGCGTTCTTCTTCCGTGGTGTTGCGGATTTCTTCTGTCGGCTCAACGTTCTCAGCCCCACCAAAGCCAAAGCCGTAGCCTACGATCCCTACTTGAGACGCCCGCTGCTCTGCACGAATATTCGGGTAGTTTTCCTTGGCTTGCTGCAAAAATTCTGGCTTCAGCGGTGCATTGGCTGCCGGCATGGTGTAGTTCGGGGTGCGTTGAAACACGGTTAAGTGCGCGGCTTGTTCCGCAATAACCGGTATGGATTGAATGCCGGATGATCCGGTACCAATAATGCCTACGTTCAGCCCACTGAAATCCACCCCGGCTTCTGGCCAATTGCCCGTGTGATAAACCGCACCGGCAAAACTGTCCTGCCCGGCGATGGTTGGCGTGTTTGGTACCGACAAACAGCCGGTTGCCATGACGCAGAAGCGCGCGCGCAGGGTCTTTCCTGCGTCGGTGACGACCTGCCATAGGTTGCTGCTCTCGTCGAATATCGTACGGGTCACACGGGTTTGAAACTGCATGTCCTTACGCAAATCAAAACGGTCCGCTACGTGGCCCGCGTATTCCAATATCTCGGGCTGAGCCGCCATAATTTCAGTCCAGTTCCACTCTTGCTCTAAATCTTTATCAAAGCTGTAAGAGTACTCGACACTGGGCACATCGCATCGCGCTCCCGGATAGCGGTTCCAGTACCACGTACCACCGACGTCATTGCCCGCTTCCAAGACCTTGGCTTGCAGGCCCATACCGCGGAACGAATGCAGCGCGTACATACCTGCGAAACCCGCGCCTACGATGACAACATCCAAGGTATTTTCGGGTGATGCTTCAGCCATGCGTCTTCTCCTAATCAGTTACGCTCAGCCGAACATTGCAGCACAAAAACCGAATTGATGCATACTTGCGCTGGCAGAACTATTGCCTCTCGGCGTGTGTCAAAGCAGAAAACGCAGCGCAAAAAAAAGCCGCAAGAGACTGATCTCAAGCGGCTTTACGTATGGCGTCCCCAAGGGGAGTCGAACCCCTGTTGCCGGGATGAAAACCCGGAGTCCTAGGCCTCTAGACGATGGGGACTAAGATCGTGTGCCCTGAACCGCTTGTAAAAGCCATTCGGAACCCAGCGAAGCGGCGCATTCTATGAGCGCGCCGATACACAGTCAAGGTTTTGCGAAGCCCTTTCGCCGTTAACCATGCGTTATCGAAAATCAGCGGCAATCTACTGCTCGATCTCCTAAAACTTAATGCCGACCCCCAAGCTGTAAGTGGTGTCGGTTTTCTCATTGCCCGGCGGCGGATCGCTTTCATATGCCAAATCGATACGAAAATTGGTGTCTATGCGATCGTTATAGGCATAGCGAATACCGGTAGAGGATGAGAACACCTGGTTTTTCTCGTCTCCCAACAGCTGCAGTATCGACTGTCGATGGAACAACTCAATCGTTTTTGCCAACACAAACCGTTGATAGTCCACGCCCAAACGCAGGGCGGGTTCGACGTCGCTGTCCCCGCCAATATCTTCCCTTACCGCGCTGATTCCGATGTCCGAAGACAAGTTCTGGATGCTATTGTCGATAAACTGCACGCCCACACCGGTACCCAAGGTGATCCGAGAGTCAATTTCCTTCAGCGTGTCCTGAAAGTACTCGGCGTTTCCCGCCCCGTACCACCGTTCGGTCAGAAAACGTTTGTATCCGTAATCAATGTCCAACTGGTCCCGGGTCAGCAGCCCTTCGCCTTCTTCGCGCGCCAGCAAGGCCGTAACCAAGTGAGCGTTTAACTCGTCTTGATACTCCACCTCCAACAACACATTGAATGCTTCCGTAGACGAATTTCCATCGGCCAACGATAGTGCAAGGTCCAAATGCGATCCCCACCCGGCAGTAAATCTGGTAAATGCGTTGCGACTTTGAGTAGCACTGCGAACCCTCGTCCAGTTCACGATAGCAGCCTGCTCAGGACCAATCAGTTGCTGCAGATCACCCTTGCCCGCAAAGGTACCATCGATCACCCGATCGTCCAGACGAACCGCATACGCCTCCTCGGTTTCCAGAGTTCGAATATTCGCCATTTCGACCCAGATCCGACCTGCGTACTGCGTCTCAAAGATCGCCTTTCCGCCGGTTATGCTGTCCAGTCGGCCGGTTATTCGATCGCCGTTATCCATCACCAGCAGGTCGGCGTGAGCCGCCACTGCACATGACAACAACCCAAGCACACAAAATTTCAGAAACATAAGACTCTTCTTATCGGTGTCCGACGAGGACCGTCAGGACATTACTCGTTATTCAGCAGCTGCTGACCCACCCAGTGCCGTGCAAAGTGATCGGCACTGCGCCCGTTTCGAACGCCCCTCGCCAAGGCCCAGCGCAGCGCCTCCAAACGAAAGCGATCGGGCGTGAACGCAGCATCAGACGATCGAGACGGATCGACCTGGGCAACCAACCGTGAAACCGCTCGATTCACCATGTCCAGATACTCCGCTTGTCGCACCGGATAGAAGGATAGCCAAAGACCAAAGCGATCGGACAATGAAATTTTCTCCTCTACCGCCTCGCCATGATGGAGTTCACCATCAACCAGCTTGCTGGGCGCATTATCGGAAGCTTTTTCCGCCAACAAATGACGCCGGTTGGAGGTGGCGTAAATCACCACATTTTTTGCCTGAGCAAGCACAGTGCCCTCCAGCACACTTTTCAGTGATTTGTACGTGGCATCATCGTCTTCGAACGACAGATCATCGCAAAAGACGATGAAGTAGTAGGGCAAATGAGCCAATTGCTCGATGACCTCGGCCAGATCAGCCAGGACCTCCTTGCCAACCTCAACAAGCCTCAAACCGTCTTGCGCATGGGCATTGAGCACGCCATGCACCAAGGAGGACTTACCGGTACCTCTGGCACCCCACAGCAGTGCGTTGTTCGCCGGCAGACCCGCCAACAATTGCTGGGTATTTTGCACCAGCGATTTTTTTTGCGCGTCCACATGCAGCAGATTATCTAATGAGACGACGCCGGTTTCTTCAAAACCAACAATGGACGAGGACCAACGCCCTCTTCGCCAATAGCCTGCAATACTCTGCTGCCAGTCTATGTCGCGGCTAACAGGCAACATCGTCAGCAAGCGCTGGGCCACCTCGGCCCAAGCCAATTGCGCAACAGACTGACCATCGTTTTGTCGATTATCTTTTGGCAAGTGACACCACGTTATCTGATTGCTTATGGAAGAGTTCCGCCGTGCCGTCTTCTGCGGTCAGGCTGATCACCCCCGGCTGAAACATCTGTACGATAAAAGACTGTTGATGCGTGCCATTCAGGGTCAGCCTTTCCCCCTGGTAGCGCCAGTCACCGCTGTCGTTTGACGTTTCGCCTTGGCGCACGAATTCGCCTGAATCAAAACTGCCCGCCAACGACAGATGCGATCCATCGCGCTGGGAAACCCAATGACCCGGCAGCGACAAATTCTGCAGCCAATTCTCTCGCGCTTTGCTATTGCTGCGCAAATACACAACCACTAGCCCAGCGACGAGTAAGGTGATCAACACTGACATGTTTTTGCCCTGAACCGATTCGTGACGCGTGAATCCGCCAGTTTGCCATAGGGGCCTGCATAAGCGAACATCATCGTGTTTCTGGGGGGAGAACAGTGACAGCCAAGAGCATTCGTATAGGCTTGGCAGCTCGGTCAATTGCATGGCAATGGATGAACCCCTCTCCAATCGAATATTAAGGGTGACCCTATGACTGACAATGCCGCCACGCCAAAACCAGCCGCCACCATTTTGCTGCTGCGCGCTGGAACAGAAAATCTAGAAGTCTTCATGGTGGTACGACATCACCAGATTGATTTCGCCTCTGGCGCTCTGGTCTTTCCCGGTGGCAAGGCAGACCCTCAAGATTTCGATGACGCGCTCATTCCCTATCTGCGCGGTGCTGAAGCAGACACCGACATGCGAGCGGCGCAAGTCAGTGCGATCCGAGAAGCCTTTGAGGAATGCGGTATTCTGCTCGCCCGGGAAGCCGGATCTGACGAAATCATCAGCGGCGATCGATTGGCGGAACTGCAATCTGCCCGAGAACCGATGAACAAGGGAGACATTCCCCTACTGGACTTCCTGCAAAATGAAAAGCTGGAACTCGCCTGCGATGCATTGACCCACTTCGCGCATTGGATCACACCACCCATGATGCCCAAGCGCTTCGACACGCATTTCTATCTGGCGATTCCACCGGCAGACCATATTGCCGTGCATGACGGATATGAATCCGTGGACTCGGTATGGATTGATCCTACCGACGCCATCACGGGCGCAGAAAGCGGCAAATACACGATCATCTTCCCCACTCTGCGCAACATCGAAAAACTGGCGACTTGGTCGACACCAGAGGCCGCTATTGAGGCCGCACGGTCAACCACGCCGGTACCCGTGCTGCCCTGGACAGAGAAGCGAGACGATGGCCAATACCTGTGCATACCCGTTGAAGCCGGCTACGCCATCAGCGAAGAAAAAATGCCCGAACGCGCACCCAAGTAAGCATCCAAACAATTCACAGGAGGCACCCATGACAGACAGCCAAAACAGCGACATGCTTTATGAGGTAGCGGATCACATCGCCACCATTACGTTCAATCGTCCCGAGCAGCAAAACACGATTTCCAGAGACATGCTGGCACGTTTTAGCGAGCTGCTGCTGGAAGCCGATGCCACCGAAGACGTTCGCGCCATCATTATCACCGGCACAGGCAAGTTCTTTTGTGCCGGTCTCGATCTACGCGGTAGTGATATTACCGACAGCTTGAGCGACCGCTCGCGCCGGGTCTCACCCACCTTGGATTTACGCAATACACCGCCCACGGTCCTGCACAACATCGACACGCCCACCATTGCCGCATTGAACGGGTCAGCGGCCGGCTACGGCATGGACATGGCACTAGGCTGTGACATGCGCATCATGGCGGATACGGCGAAATTAGCAGCGGCGTTTACCTCTCGGGGCATTGTCCCGGAATCCGGCGGTACCTGGATTTTGCCAAGACTGATTGGCTGGTCCAAAGCCAGTGAAATCATTTTTACCGGCAAAACCCTGACCGCTAGCGAATGCGAGGAAATGGGACTGGTCTCTCAGATCGTCAACAACAACGAAGTCGGCAGCGCAGCGCAGGATTTGGCCAAACGTGTCGCTGCCCAAGCTCCCATGGCAGTGCAAGCCTCCAAGCGCATGATGCGCATGGGCATGGACGAGAATTTCGACGATCATGTGCATCACGTATTTCTGCAGCTGCTGCCGCTGTTTCAGTCCGATGACTTCAAAGAAGGCATGGCATCGTTCATGGAAAAACGCGACGCAAAGTTTACAGGCCGCTAACACAACACGATTATTAAAACGGAGAGTATTATGACCGAGGCATACATTATCGACGCCGCACGAACCCCCAGAGGCATCGGCAAAGCGGGCAAGGGCGCACTGTCTGAATTCCACCCCAGCCGCCTATTGGCAAAAGTGTTTGAGGGTATCGGCGAACGCAACGATTTGAATACGGCAGACATCGACGATGTGGTCGTGGGCTGTAGCTCGCAGGTCGGCAAACAAGGATCCTGCGTTGGACGCATGGCCGCGCTGGACGCAGGCTGGGACACTTCGGCATCTGCGGTAACGTTGGATCGTTTCTGCGGTTCCGGCATCACGTCGGTCAATCTCGCGGCGGCCAACATCATGAGCGGCATGGACGACCTTTGCGTTGCCGGCGGCGTTGAAATGATGTCCTACACCACAACACGTATGCCCGAGAACAATAACCGCACCGTCGATGGCGGTAATCTGCACCTGCGCGACCTGCACCCTCAGCCGCACCAAGGCGTATGCGCAGACATGATCGCCACGCTGGAAAACTTCAGCCGTGAAGAGCTGGATGCACTGGCCGTGGAATCACAAAATCGCGCCCAACACGCCATCGCCAACGGACACTTTGATCGCAGCGTTATGCCTGTGTTCAATGACGACGGAACAGTGGCCTTGGACCGCGAAGAATTTCCCCGCCCGGGCACTACACTGGAAAGTCTGGCAGCACTGCCTACGGTGTTTTCTCAGTTTATGCAGGCACCCATCGACGATACCGGCGAAACCTTCCAGCAGTTGGTGGCACGCAAATACCCCGACATGAACATCAATCATGTACACCACGCCGGCAACAGTTCTGGTGTGGTTGACGGCGCCGCTGCGCTGATTCTGAGCAGCAAGGACTACGCAGACAAAGTAGGCTGGAAGCCGCGAGCACGCATCACATCCATGGCAACGGTTGGCGGCGACCCCACCTTGATGTTAAACGAACCGGTACCTGCGGCGCTCAAGGCGCTGGCCCGCGTTGGCATGACAACGGACGACATCGACCTTTTCGAGATCAACGAGGCGTTCGCCGTGGTTGCTGCCAAGTTCATCCGAGATCTCAATTTGGATCCTGCCAAGGTCAACGTCAATGGTGGCGCCATGGCGCTGGGACACCCGATTGCGGCCACAGGTTCGATCCTAATCGGCACCATGATCGATGAACTGGAACGACGCGACCTAAAAACCGGCCTAATCACCATGTGCACCGGTGGCGGCATGGCACCAGCCATCATCATCGAGCGGGTTTGATCCTCAACCTGCTATCAGCGCGTCAGCAACGGGTTCTGTTGCTGGCGCTGTGCAGCCTCTTACTCACAAGCTGTGCACCCGACCCCAGCGCCATTCAATCACAAGCTCTGCAGGCGGCTTTGGCATGGTTTGATCAAGCCAGGGCATCCCAAGAGAGTGACGACATTCCCCCACCCAATTGTCACGCCTTTGGCTTGCTCAAGTTCACCGACGCGAGCTGTGGCGACATGATCGAACACGCGGCAAGACTTGATGGCACGACACGCCGAATCGAGAGCGTCGAGCTGTTGGAGTGCTTTGGTCAGGGCGGCAAGGAAGTGTGTGGCGAATTCGCCGAAATATGGTTTAGCACTCGAACCGTAGACGGTGTTGGCGTCAAAGAGGGTATGGTGCTCAAACGTGACAACGAGCAGTTTCGGCTCTATTGGTATCGATCCGACACGCTGTTCACGGAACTGACCGATCGTACCGCACGACAAGAAGCCGACAGCAAATCCGGGCAGATGGCGATCAAACAAGAACAGTTGGACGCGATCTACACCCAAGTGGTTGAACGCGACCCCAGCGTTTATGCCTATCCGCCTTGTATTGATGCACGAGTCACCAGCTCGGCTATGATTGGAGAGCTGATACCGCAGCAGCAGGTGACCGGCTTGGTATTGGATCGGCGGGCCGACCAGTGCGCAAAGGATCTTTGTCTGGCCTTAGTGGGCAAACGCATTGCGGCACTGTGTATCTGATACGCCGGGCCTGTGTCTGACCGATGACGGATCAGATTCACATGTGCTTAAACAAATGACTGTAGGCCCGGCTGCAACGCAGGGATTCCGGCCGCTGGCGCAGACCCAACGTATAGCGTCCTCGGATGTCCCGTTTGGCCGCGGCAATCTGATCAACACGAACAATCAGGCTGCGATGAATACGCCAAAACACACTGGGATCTAATCGCGCTTCCAAATCTTTTAGCGACATACGAATCAAATGTTCTTTGCCGGCTGTGAACACGCTGGTGTATTTCTGTTCTGCCCGAAAAAAAACCACCTCATCAACGGGCAATAGCTCGGTGAGATCATCAAGGCCCGTGCTCAACCAAACCAGATAGTTAGGTTTGGTCGTCTCTTCCATTTGCTGCAACAACGAATGAATGTCCGACAAAAGCGGCGCTTTGTCCCGCTTGAGCTTTGCTATGGTCCGCACCAAGCGCCGATCTGAAACCGGTTTGAGCAAATAATCCACCGCCGCTCGATCAAAGGCCTGTAACGCATATTGATCGTAGGCGGTCACAAACACGACCTGACAGGTCTGCGGAATGGCCTCTGCGACATCGAGCCCCGACAGGCCAGGCATACGGATGTCCAGAAAAACGATGTCTGGTTTAAGATCACGGATTAGGGCCAGTCCTTCGCTGCCATCATTGGCACTGCCTAGGACAGTCAACTCTGGCCAATGCCTACGCAATTTGCGGCGCAAGTGATCTAGAACCAACGGCTCGTCATCGATCAAAATCGCAGAGGCCGCCACCCTATTGACCCGCCTCGAGGCCTTGCCTTGCACAAGGCAAGACAATGAGCGTCTCCAACCCGCCCTCGGGTCGGGGTCTAAAACTCAGCAAGGCTCCCTCAATCGAGGCACGTAAGCGTTCCTTGACGTTGCCGATGCCAATTCCGTCCACGGAGTCCGCACCCATACCCGGCCCAGGATCCAGAACGCGTATCTCCACCCGCTCTCCCCTAGCCTGAGTTGTCACATGTATCGAGCCGCCGGATTGCCTCGGTTCGACGCCATATTTCACCGCATTCTCCAGCAAGGGCTGCAGCATCAACGGTGGCAACCGCACATCATCCAACCCTGGGTCGTGTTCAATGGTATAGCGCAGGCGACCCCGCATCCGAATGGACTGTATCGATAGGTAAGCTTCCGCAACATCCAGCTCATCTGCCAGCGTGGTTTCCAGCGAACGCGTGCTGTGCAATGACGAGCGCAGCAGGGTTGTGAGGTTTTCGAGCATCTGTTCTGCTGCCTCAGGCTGGGGCTGAATTAGGGCAACGACATTCGTCAGCGTATTGAATAGAAAGTGAGGCTCGATTTGAGCCTGCAACAACCGAAGTTCACTCTGAACCAACATTTTTTCTTGAATCTCTGTTTCGAGACGAACTCGGGCTAAGTTAGCCTCAGTTCGCAGCAAGACTTCTCGCGTACTCACGACAATGTAGCCAATGCAGCCGAAGGCTACGCTAACCACTAACGCGGGTTTGTTGGCAACGAAGAGTACCCACGGATCGTTCAACGCAATCGTGCCGCCAACCGCCAGCCCATTGATCAACCCCAACAGGGTCAGGGCAACGGCACTGCCATAGGTACCGAGGTGTTGTTCAGTGGCGTCACGCAGCAGCAGCGTGGCAGTGTTTATGCTCAGTCCGATACTGAACGAAATGATCATCGCCTGACTCAAGGTCGCCTTGTCCACCGCAAGCCAAGCGATATACCCCACAACGAAACAGAAGATGGAGGTGTACCCATAGGAACGAACAGCCGGCTGGGCGAGTACGGGGTCAAGCATGCACAAACTTGCCGTGCAGGCCCAAGGGCATGGCATATGGGAGGGTTGCCGTGGCCACCGGCCCGTCGTTGAGCGACCTTGCATCAAAAGCATTGAGAATCATGCGCTGCTGCTTCCAATCGAGGGCCGATCCAATCACCCACCCACCCTGCTCAGGCTTAGCCCTGAGATCTGGCACATAGAGATGCTCTTCTGGTATTTGAGTTTCTGGGTATCGGTAGGTGTCCAGCTTCCCGCTGTTCAAATCAAATCGACTCACCTCATTGAGCAAAACCCGAGTCGGCGACGGCTGGTTGGTGTCATAGGTCAACATCACCACTTTGCTGTACTCGCGACAACTGACTCTCGGGTCAACACTGGGAAACTCGGACTGAATGTGGGCACTGAGGCACGGCTCTTCTGAACAACGCCCTGTACGGGTATCTATCCGGTAGCGATGATGCCTTAAACCTGCGAGAGACAGGACGTTGCCGCGCATGATTTCACGGAAATTCACGGTCATGATTGAAGGATCGTCATAACGTCCAGCGTCAAAACGAATCACACCGGCTTTGTCCTCCCAGGCGTTGCCAAAATGAAATACCCATTGGGCAGGCAATTCAAACCACTGGTAGGAACTGAAGTCATCCTTATCAACAACCAGTACACGGGTCGGATCTTGGGGATTCCACTGATGCGCCTGCAAAAAACTTTCAGAGTCCGGATCGACAAAGTGAAACGGAGCAATCATCAACACGAGATGACGTTCGGTAACAACGAAATCGTGCACCATGGTGATGGGTGCCGCGTCGATCTTGCCCACCTTTTGCACTTTGCCCTTCGCATCTATGTGCCACAGCACCAATAGATTGGCAGCGGACAGGTATCCGAAGTTCCACAGGGTGCCGTCGGGCTCTACTCTGGGGTGAGCAGAAAATGGGGCCCCGGCTGTTTCATCCGAAAATGCATACACGCCCTGAGTGTCGAGGCTGGATTCATCTATGCGCCAAGGTGATCCAGCTTCCCACAATGCCAACAGCTCACCGTGGTGATGAAGGACACTGATGTTTGCCGTATTCACAGAGTCCGGACTGCGAATCGGTGCTGGATCCGCTATCACAGAATCGAAAGAGCTGTACAACGGACGGTCTGCCTTGCGCTCAGCCTGACGCTTATGCGTCTCAACATATCGCGCCTGATGCGAAACACCGTCAGCACCCACGCGGTACGCATGAAGTAAACCGTCGCCGTCAAACCAATGCGAGTGGCGAAAATCACCCAGTTCATGCGCGGCTGGCCCATTGCGATAAAGCGTGCCTGACAAACCCTGGGGCCATCGGCCGCTGATCGTAGCCGTGGCGTCGAATCGTTGCCGATCGATATGGGCAAAGCCGGATAGCCAAGGCTTGGCCCGCAGTGCAGTAGCAAAAGCCTCTTTGCGATTGGGCGGCATCAATGGCGCACCGGATAACACCGGGCTTGCAGCGAACGCCGCCAGGACCGTGGCGGAACTTTTCAGTACTTGTCGTCTTTTCATTCCGCGTTTCCTTAATGATTTAGGCTAATTTCCAGGGCCCTATCACCAGAAACCTCAAACTTGGCGTCCTGCCATTTCGCCGGACCCAAACGGCCAGTTGCGTTGTTAGAAAACGCCCAAGGCTCCTTGGGCATGCCCACAAAGTTGTAATCCATTTCCCCGTTCCCGTTTAGATCGTGGAGCACGCGGGCACCGTAAATCCCCTCGGGCAAGGCAACCTCAAACGTCATACTCCCAGCTTCAGCAAGCTGGCTGATAGCAACAGGCGGAACAGGGGAATCCTCTGCGAACTCAAATCCCTCTTCACTGTTGGCTACTTGGATCATGATTTGACCTTCGCTTTCACGAATGTCGGAGATCGTTATGGTCAAAATGTCTGCGCTAACCTGCGCTGGCGCCATTACTGTTGACGTGGCGAGGGCGAGAAAAAGCGGTACGATGCGAGACATAATTCAATCCTTTAAGCTGTTGTGTGGCCAACTTAACTGGCCTGATTACAATAAAAAACGGGATGCGACGAAGCGGCGAATAAGCCGATAAACGGTTCACTCAGAGGCTAAATCGGTCTGCCGCAGGCCACATCCCAGTGCCCTGAATTGCCCAACCGGGCTGTTCTGCACATAACCGGCTTAACGCGCGAGTTTTAGGCTGCCCATCAAATGCGAAGAAGGAGGCCGTGTGAGTAGCAACCAAGGCACAGAATTCCGACAAGAGACCCGAGCATGGTTGGCAGACAATTGTCCTGAAGGCGCGCGAGGGCCTGGCCAAACGCCCTGGGGCAGCAGCAAATTACCCTTGGATCGGGACAGCGCGCTGTGGCTGGAACGCATGGCAGAGCGCGGCTGGACTGTGCCCACGTGGCCCAAAGCTTACGGCGGTGCAGGACTGGACAAAGACCTGTACCCGATTCTCATCGAAGAACTGAAGCGAATCGGAGCGCGAACACCTCTGACAGGCCGCGGCGTGAACTACATTGGGCCGACGATTTTAGAGCTGGGCAGTGAAGATCAGCGACAACGGTGGCTGCCCGGTATCGCCCGCGGCGAAGGGGGCTGGGCTATGGGTTATTCGGAACCGGGTGCGGGCTCGGATTTGGCAAGTTTGGCCTGTCGCGGTGAACTGATCGGCGACCAGTACCAACTCAACGGACGCAAGGTATGGACCTCAGATGCCGTGCACTGTGACTACATTTTCGTGCTGATTCGCACCGACATGCAGGCGCCGCGACACGAAGGGATCAGCCTGATCTTGGTCGACATGGATCAATCCGGCGTTGAGGTGAGCCCCATTCGGCTGATTTCCGGTGAGTCCCCCTTTTGCGAAACGGTGTTCAATGATGCGTTGGCACCAGCAAGCGACATCATTGGCGGCGTCAACAAAGGCTGGACTGTTGGCAAGCGCCTGCTTCAATACGAGCGTTCCACCCATGCGGGCATCAACACCTCCGGCTCCCAAGGGGGGCGATCCGTAGCCAGCCCCCTGCCGGATTTGGTCAAGCGCTATCACTCGGATGAGACCGGCCGCATCAGCGAGCCAGCCCTACGAAGCCGGGTTTTGGATCACCAATTGGCCTTCAAAGCTCAACAACTCACCCAGCAACGTGTGATACAGGAAACCGCCGCCAGCGCGCCGGGCTTTGCGTCTTCGGCGGTCAAACTGTCCAATGCGCTGATCACCCAAGAAGGCGATGAAATTTTGGTCTCTGCCATGGGCACCCAAGGTGCCGGTTGGATCGGCGACACATTTACCGATGACGAAATCGACGCAACGCGGAACTGGCTGAAACAAAAGTCCCTGACCATTGCCGGCGGAACGAAGGAAGTACAGATGAACATTATCGCCAAGCGCGTCTTGGGATTGCCCGACGCATGAGTCAACAACCCATCACGCCATACGATCAGTTGGGAAGCATGGCTCAGGTAAACGGTATCGGCCTGCACTATGTATTGGAAGGTGAACCAAACAAACCGGTTTTGGTACTGATCAATATGGCCAGCCACAACCTGACATGCTGGGAAATCGTTCTGCAACCCTTGCTTGCCAGTTATCAAGTGCTCCGCTTCGATCTGCGAGGCACCGGAAGATCGAGTTGGGACGATGAGGAACACTTTAATTTTGCACAATACGCCGACGATCTTGCAGGTTTGCTTCAGCATCTGACTATTCGCAAGGCCTTTGTACTTGGCGTGGCTTACGGTGCCCGCACAGCGGCTCAGTTCGCGCTGCGCCACCCCAACCAACTCAGCGGGCTGGCCATGTTCGACGTGGCGCTGACGCCTCCGGTCGACCAAGGTGATCAGGGTGCGCTTGGAGCACAGGCCGCCGACTTGCTTGAGAAAGCGGGATTGCACATGCCTGAACGGCAGAAATATTGGCGTTTTTATGAAAATCGGGACGCGGCTCTCCTCTGCCATACCGCCCATCAGCGCGAAGGCGATACTAATGCACTATTGCCCAACATCACCGCACCCACATTGGTCGCCTGCGGTCGTCAAGACATGAACCTCGCAGCAGCTCACGAAATTGCCAGGCTCATCCCCGGCGCGCAGTTTGAGGTCATGGAGATGACGGGCCACGGCTCAATTTTTTATCGGCCCGATCTGTTCGCCAGCTTGGTGACAGACTTTGCGCCACGCTTAAACGGGGGCTAAACCGGGGGTTTTCCGGCCCGGACTAAGGCTGCAGGCGCTCCACCACCCAGCCGCTGATGGCTAAACGGTACTGTAGCCGGTCGTGTAAACGACCTTCCCGACCCTGCCAAAACTCATACTGAGCTGGCTTGAGACAGTAGCCACCCCAAGCCCGCGGGCGGGGCGCTTGCTCCGGGAACGAGTCGGTCAGCGTCCGATAACGCTGTTCCAGGGCCTCTCGACTGTCAACGGGTTGGCTTTGTTCCGAGGTTGCCGCCGCAAGCTGGCTATCCAAGGGGCGAGAATAGAAGTAGGCGTCCGACTCCGAGTCCGACACGCGTGTCACGTCTCCACGGACACGGACCTGACGATCCAACTCACGCCAATGAAACAGCAACTCGGCCTGCGGGTTTTCCGCCAAAGCCTGTCCCTTTTCACTGCGCCCATCGGTAAACCAGCGAAAACCGTCCTCGTCCAAGCCTTTCAACAAGACGATGCGAGCAGAGGGTACTCCGGCTTGAGAGGTTGCCAAGGCCATGGCGCTGTAATCCAGCACTTGAGCGCGCTCTGCTTCCGCAAACCAACGCCGAAATTGTTGCAGCGGGTCTTCTTGTATATCCCGCTCACTGAGAGTGCCAAAGCGATATTCTCGGCGCAGTTCGGCAATGGCGGTTTCTTCCGCAGACCTAGGGGAGGACGACATGGGATCGGGTACTCGTTTGGCTCGTTTGAGCCGCAAGATTAGGCCCTTGGTCGCTAAAGAACCAGCCCAGACCTACTGCGCTTCACTGCTCCGATAGGCCCACACAGGAGAAAACCAAGCGCCGTACACAAACAAAATGGCCGAAAGGACCATGGCAGGAATCAACGCATTCAGCGTGCCGGTTGCTTCAATCAACCAACCCAACACAATGGCACCGAGTGGCGCACTGCCCACCATGCCAATACTGAACACCGATAAGATGCGGCCCAAAAAAGGCTTTGGCGCAGACTCTTGAACCATGCTGCGCGCCAGATTCGTGGTAATGCCCATGTTCAGGCCCCAGCCGATCGTTGCCACCACCAACAGCCAGAACGGCGGCTCGATCCACATCAAAAAGATCACCAAAATGCGAGACAACTGCATGATCAGAAACAGTCGGCCAGGCCGAAGCAGGGGCTGATAACGCAGCAGCAAAATATTCGACAGCGTAGCACCAGCAAAGAACACGGCCATCAGCAGGGCCAGCAACCACGCTGTACCGTCATAGACTCGGGCGACAATAAAGGGGAACACAGTAATGAACGCCCCAGCATTAAAGATGCTCGAGGCAAACGTAATCGCAAGCACGTTGAAAATTAACGGGTGGTCATAGGTGGCTTTTAGCCCCTGCCGAATGCCCGTAAGCGCCGCCGGTTTTTCCGCTGGACCCGCATCTGTAGAAGCAGGCTCTGGACTGGCCACAGGTACGCGCACCATCATCACCCCCGCCAGGCACAGGCCCACTGCCTGAGCAAAAAGTACTGGAGTGACGCCCACGGTATCGATTTGGCCCGCAAGAATCAGACCCACGACCTGAACGACGAAACCAATGGCCGTCGCCGCTGTCACGCCTTGTTGAATGTTTTTGCCGGCAATGCGATTCAGCAACGCCTGTTGACCGGGCATGGAGAAAGACTGCACCACCGTCATGCCCAAGCCCCAGAAAATGACGCTGGCCACACCCAGCAGTTGCCACTGCTCGACAAGCACGAGAAACAACGGGAATATCGGTGCGAGCAGGTAAACGCGGATGAGCATGCGGCGGGCGTCGGTACGGTCGGCGCTGGCACCACCGGCCAACATGACGAATACGCCGGGCAAGCCGATCACCGCTTGAATTAAGCCCACCTGATCCGCCGGCAGCTTTAAAATGCCAATCAATATCCAGCTGAGCAGCAATTGCTGCATGGCCAAGGCCATACCGGAAAAACCGGTGGAACCCAGATAAGCACGGAACGCGCCATCGCGCCATATTGTCGCTTCGTTATCGGACTCTGACATCTCTCTCTCCCGAAGCGAGCATGTGCCCCCTAGGCAGCCAGCGCAAGACTTGCCTTACGGCAAAAAATGCGCATGCAACCGGATCAACAGCACGAACAGGGCGGGCAAAAAAAAAGCCGAAGCGTGCTCCGGCCTTTCTTCGTCGGACGCATCATGGAGACGCGCCGAGTTGATTCATTTATTGAATCTCTAATAACTCCACTTCAAACACCAAGGTGGCGTTAGGCGGGATGGCACCACCTGCACCGCGCTCGCCATAGGCCAGCTCAGATGGAATCACCAGACGCCACTTAGATCCCGTTCCCATCATTTGCAACGCCTCGGTCCAGCCCGCAATCACCCGATTCACTGGGAACGTCGCCGGGCTGCCACGTTCAACCGAGCTGTCGAAAACCGTGCCGTCGGTCAGCGTGCCGTGATAGTGGGTCACCACCGTGTCGGTCGCCGCAGGCTTTGGCCCGGTGCCTTCGACCAGGACTTCATACTGCAATCCGGAATCCGTCGTCGTGACTTCGGCACGAGCAGCATTTTCCTGCATAAACGATTCACTAGACGCTGCTTTTTGCTGCATCAATGCATCGGTCAGCGCACCCATCAGCTGCTCCTCATTCTCGACAGGTACCTGGGACTCTTGGCCGGCAATGGCATCACGGGCACCTTGCCCATAGGCCTGCATATCAATGATATCGCCACCCTGCTCCTGAATATTTTGTGCTTGGCGAAAGCCAATCAGATAACTCGCGCTTTCCACATCGGACGAAGCATCAAAGGTCGATTCTGACATGTCGTTTTCCGGTTGCTGACAGCCTGCCAGCATAACACTGCCCAGCACCAGCATGATTAGGCCCAGCGGTGATTTGTGATTATTTTTCATCGAAGTCTCCGATTGACGGTTACGACCAACAAAGCGCGGTCTTGAGGTATACGTAGCGCTTCACGCCGTGCCGTGGGATGGATAGACTGCCTGTCTAACCGCGTCCGCTGGCCGAGCGATAGCGACAAGGCAGGATACGGCAGCAGACAAGAAATTACACGACGAGACGTTACACAAGTAACTCAAACGCCTTAATAATGACCTTGGTACCATTAGCGTCCAACCAGTGAGTGATCTTTTTGTGCAAACACGATTGGAATTTGCGCCGATATTAACATCTACTAAGGACGACATGCGTTTGACACGGGGAAGCCGACACTATCGGTCAGCCCAACGCGCCAACAGGCGACAATGACGACGAGCACACTTATGAATCAGCACTGGTTTTCAGACCGTTCAGGCAACCCTAGACTCGACCGCGTTAAAGGCTGGACGCCACTCCTGCCACTGGTCGCCGTCTGTGTGCTGGTCCTTGGCTCATTCGGTACGCTACAGGCCGAAATGGCAGCACCTGGCGAATCAAACCAAGTGCAGCCGCCACCGGTGCTGTCTCCTCTTGCTGCGCACCCGCGCACGGCACAAATTGTGGTAGAGCAGTTGCGCCGCAATCATTATGTCGACCTGCAGGTTAATGACACCCTCTCCAGCCAAATGTTCGACAACTATCTCGAAGCATTGGATCCCGGCCGCTACTACTTTTTAGCCAGCGACATCGCTGAATTTGAAACCTATCGCTACGAGCTCGACAACGCGTTACGACGCGGCGATCTGCTGCCCGCCTACCGTATGTTCAACCGGTTGCAGCAGCGATTGATCGAGCGCACGAACCACGTTCAGCAACAAATCAACTCTGGCCTCGAACGGTTGAATTTTGATACCGACGAAGTCATACAGCTCAAGCGTGAAGATAGCCCCTGGTCTATCGACGCTGCCGCACAGGATGACCTCTGGAACCGACGACTGAAGTCCCAGGTCTTGAGTATGAAACTCAACGACAAAGACTTGGAGGAAATCACCGAAACCCTCGGCAAGCGCTATCGTAATCAGCAAAAAATTGCCCTGCGCAACCGCAGCGAAGACGCCTTTCAAACATTCATCAACGCCTTCGCAACGACCTTCGACCCACACACCCAATACTTTTCACCGCGAACCTCAACAAACTTCAACATCAATATGTCGCTCTCCTTGGAAGGAATTGGCGCGGTGCTGCAGACTGATGAAGACGCCACGACCATTGTCCGTCTGGTACCCGCGGGACCAGCGGACAAATCAGGGGCATTGAAACCTGCGGATATTATCTCAGCTGTTGGCCAAGGAAACAGCGGACCCATGATCGACGTGGTTGGTTGGCGGCTGGACGACGTCGTTGAACTCATTCGCGGACCAAAAGACTCCACCGTCCGTTTGTCCGTCAGCGATGCAGACGCAGAAAACGATGAAAGCCGAATCGTCACCATCGTCCGCAACACCATCAAACTCGAAGAACAGGCAGCCCAAGCCAATGTCATCACGATTGAGGAAGCGGAAGGCGAGCGGCGCATTGGCGTCATTGATATCCCAACGTTCTATCTCGACTTCAAAGGCCAGCAAGAGCGTGATCCGGACTTTCGCAGCACCACCAAGGATGTCACGAAGCTGATTAACCAGCTCAACGCTGAAGGCATCGATGGCTTGGTTATCGACTTACGCAACAACGGCGGTGGTTCCTTACAGGAAGCCGACACGTTGACTTCCTTGTTCATACCCTCGGGCCCTACCGTGCAAGTGAAATCCAGTCGCAGCCGGCCGACCATTTACAGCAATGACGACAACTCTGTGATTTATGACGGGCCGATGGCTGTTCTGGTCAATCGTCTCTCCGCGTCCGCGTCGGAGATTTTCGCTGGTGCCATGCAAGATTACGGTCGGGCTCTGATTTTGGGTGGTCAAACCTTTGGCAAGGGTACCGTTCAAACCATGATCCCCCTCAACCGAGGTCAGCTGAAACTGACCGCGGCAAAGTTTTATCGCGTCTCGGGCCAGAGTACTCAGCATCAGGGCGTTATTCCGGACATCGACTTCCCCTCGCTGTTCGACAAGGAAACCATCGGTGAAAGCACCCTGGACGGCGCCATGCCTTGGGACGTTATTGACGCAGCGCGCTTTGCCCCCTATGACGAACTCAATCCCTATCTAGTGGAACTGCAATCACGGCATCTGCAACGCGCCAGCGAAGACCCACACTTCAATTACTACCGCGCGTTAATGACCAAGGCTGAAGAAAGATCCGACCGCACGCACCTGTCGCTAAACGAGGCAGAACGTCGCGCGGAACGCCAGCAAGACGACGATTGGCGATTGGCTCTTGAGAACACGCTGCGCGCCGCAACGGGCAAGCCCGTCGCTGAAACCCTCGACGAATTGGAAGACATGCAGAAGGCCGAAGAAGACGATCTGACAACAGACACCGCTCAGACCGACACACAGACAGACCCAAACGCCGTAGCGGAGCAAGCCGTCGTGGCAGGGCAAGACGTCATAGAGGAAATCGATGACGACCCGCTGTTACGAGAAGCGGGCCGCATCGTCAGCGATCTGATCGACCTGGTCAGTCAGCCAACCTCGTCCGCACCCCTGACTGCCAAGGCACCCACGGTCTCAGAGCAACCAAGAAAGGCGACACCTGCCGGCTAGCCTTCCTGTGCTACCGGAACTTCGGGCAAACGTTGTTTCACTGCCTGCAATAAGGCGGATTCAAAAGCCTCAACGGTCATCGTGTGTTGCGCACGTTGACCGTATCGGCGCAGGGTCACGGTGCCATCGGCCACTTCACGCTCACCAATGATCAACAGATTTGGAATTTTGCGGGTCGCCCCCTGCCTAATTTTCTTTGGCAAGGTGTCATTGGACGGTGCGAGCTCGGCACGCACCATATGGCCACGTAGACGCTGAATGATCTCGTTGGCATAACCGTCGTACTGTTCAGACACTGTCAGCATCTGCACTTGCACAGGGGCCAACCAGGTTGGGAATGCACCGCCGTAGTGTTCGATCAAAAAAGCGACCATGCGTTCATGGGTACTGAACGGCGCACGATGAATACAGTAAGGCGTATGTTCCTCACCGTCCGAACCGGTGTAGGTCAGATCCATGCGACCGGGTACGGCAAAGTCCAGCTGAACGGTTGAAACCGATTCCTCTCTGCCCGTTACGGTATTGAACTGAATATCGATCTTAGGACCGTAAAACGCGCCTTCCCCAATGCCCACCTTAAAATCGATCCCAAGTTCCAACAGCACTTCTTCCAAAATACGCTCGGATTCCTCCCATGCCTTGGGGTTATCAACGTATTTGTCCTTGCCCTTGGGGTCTTCTGGATCCCACTTAGACAAACGCACATGAAAGGTATCCAGCCCCAGAATGTCATAGGCCTCCTGATACATACCCATGATCGCCTTGAACTCGTCCTTGATCTGCTCTGCGGTGCAGTAAATATGGGCATCGTTCATGCACATACCGCGCACTCGAACCAACCCGCTGACCGCGCCAGAATCTTCGAAGCGATAGACCTGACCGTACTCAGCAAGACGCAGCGGTAGATCACGATAACTGCGAGGCTCCGCATCGAACACCTTGTGATGGTGAGGGCAATTCATCGGCCGCAGCCGGTAGGCTTCTTTTACCCGCAAACCGTTGCCGTCCTCATCCTCGCCCCCCTCGGCTTCTTCCATCAGCTCCATGGCGGGATACATGTCTTCGGCGTAATACGGCAGGTGGCCTGTGGTGTGGTACAAGGATTCTTTCGCCAGATGAGGTGTCGCTACGCGCACATAGCCCGCTTTGAATTCCAGCTCCTTGGCCAGATTTTCGAGCTCATCTCGAATGATGGTGCCGTTGGGCAGCCACAGCGGCAGACCCTTACCAATATCGTTATCAATGGCATAAATGCCCAACTCACGACCCAGTTTTTTGTGGTCTCGTGCCAAGGCCAACTCATAGGCCTCGACATAGGTATCCAGGGTTTCCTTGTCGAGAAAGGCCCATGCGTAGATTCGGGTCATCATCACATTGTCGGAATTACCGCGCCAGTAGGCACCTGCAACACTGCGGATTTTGAAGGCATCCCGAGGAATTTCCTTGGTGGTATGCACATGAGGGCCTTCGCACATATCCAGAAACGGCCCGTTGCGATAGAAGGTGAGCCCTTCCAAGTTATTCTTTTCAATCAACTCGCTGCCATATTCTTCTTTGTAGGGTTCTCCCATTTCAGCGATACGGGCTAGCGCGTCCTCCGCGCTGAGATCTTCGCGATCAAAGCGCTGGCCCTTCTTAATGATTTTTTTCATCCGCCGGGTCAGGTCCGGGAAATCTTCTTCGGTCAGAGGATGCGACAGAATAAAGTCATAGTAGAAGCCGTCCCGAATCGGTGGACCGAACCCGAGAGTACTACCCGGGCGCATTTCCAACACAGCCTGGGCCATGACATGGGCGAGACTGTGGCGCACCTTGTACAGCTCATCATGCTCTGCTGTTTCTTCGCCTTCATGCTCTAAACTCTGATCCTGACTGGACATTTTGATCCTTACGTTGCTGAACCGTCAGCGGTCTCACAGGCCGACCGCAAAATACATCTTCGAAACACTGCCAATAGTATTACCGTCCGGGGCGCTGGACTAGTTTTCTGGGGAAAAAGAACCGGCTGGTGTCTCTTTTACACCAGCAAGTAGCCAGACCCCGATAACGATCAAGACGATCAGAGCACCCATACCGATGCGTGCCGAGTCGAACACGTCTGTTGTCGTTGCCACCAAAAGCGGCGCAAGAAATGCGGTTACCGAACCGCTCAAACCGTACAGAGCGAAAAACTGCGCTGACATGGCTGGCGGCGAGATACGCGCCATTAGGGTCCGTGACGCGGACAGCCCCGTGACAAAAAAGACGGCAAATATCTGATTGGTCGCAAAATACACAAGCTCTGCCGAAGTGTTAAAAAATGGCAAAGACCAAACCGGCTCGGTGGCGATGTTCAGTACAAATAAGATTTGTCCCGGCGCGATGGAAAGCATGAACAAAAAAATCAAAGCGCTGGCACATACCGCGATCATCAGCGTCCGCTTGGATCCCAGCAAATCGTCCAACCGACCGCCGAAATAAGCACCCAGCATGGCCGATGTACTGCTGCAAAGTCCGAAAATCAGCAATTCAGAGGAATCCCAGCCGAACACGCCAGAGGCATAGATGCCGCCAAAAATCAGCACTCCAACCATGCCATCATTAAAGAACATGCGCGCCAAGAGGTACCGCGCCACATTACTGTAGTCCTTGAGTTTGCGAAGGGTTTGCCAAACCTCATGCATGCCCGCACCGGCGGCCTGACGCAACGACAGTTCAGAGCGTGTGCCGTCCGGGGTAAACAGCAAAACCGGCAGGGTAAACAGCAGTAGCCAGACAGCGGCTATGGGTCCGACGATGCGATCCTGCTGATGGGTTGCCTGATCGACACCAAACCAAGGAGCATCGGCAACCCAGTTCAGTGATACCGTGCCCGGCAGCGCAAAGGCAAAGAGCACCAACAACATCAACGACACACCCCCTAAATTCCCCAGCGCAAAGGCCATACCGGAGATCAACCCCGCTTTATCTGCAGGCGCAATTCTCGGCAGCATCGCGTTGTGAAACACCTCGGTGTAGGCAAAGGCAACGTTCATTACGATCAGGGCACCCAAGACCGGGTAGAGGCCCCCACCCTGCTGCAGGGTATCCGGCGTAACCCACCACAGTCCGAAAGTGCAAATCGAAACCGCTAGCGTCGTGGTAAGCAGCCAAGGCTTCAATCGCCCCGTCTTATCAGCAATCGCACCGAGAAACGGTACTGTTAACGCCATGGTGATGCCCGCGACGGTGTTCACATAACCAACCAAGGCCTGTCCACGCACCGGATCGCCAACGACGATGTTGGAAAAGTACGGAAAGAAAATATAGATCACGACCAGAATGTACAGCGGGTCTCGCGCCCCCTGCCCCAGGGTCCAGCTGTAATAACCCAGCGGGGCGGCAGGTGGGGTGCCAGCCAACGACAAAGGTGTCGATCCACCGATCGAGTCGGCCATAAAACTACTCCCTAAACTCATCGGTGACGATGTAAAAACTTGGCCTTGTCGAGAAATGACTTGAGCCCAAGCCCTCCCACATTAGACTGCAACCATGACGAACAGCAAATCAAGTGGCGGCAAGTCACGCAAACCCGCCAAAAACCACCCTTGGAAACTGGGCCTTTCTGGCCCGGTATCCTATGGCGGCAAAAATCGTGGCAACTGGAGCGGATTCTACCGCCCCCCGGAGACTGCCAGCCCAGTGAAAACCCTCAGTCCGGCTGAAATCAAAGCCCTCGGTCTCGATCTGGTGTTGCCCATAGAGGAAATCGTCGAGGCTCGACGCATGTGTCAGCAGCACCACCCAGATCGAGGCGGAGACCCAGAAACGTTCCAGTACTGGAAAGAACGCCTAGATCGCCTGCGCAGGCGAGTCAGAAAATAACCGGAGAAACGTCATGCAACATCGCCGCTTCAACCCCAACCCCGCACGGCTGCTGATTGGTCTGGCATCTGTGCTTGCGAGCACCCTAGGCATTGCGTCGCAAAAGCTCATCGACAACGTCAGTCATCATTATGCCGACAACGACGGCGTCAAGATTCACTATGTGAAAACCGGCAGCGGCCCCCTCGTCGTGATGATTCACGGCTTCCCCGATTACTGGTACAGCTGGCGGGCTCAAATGGAAGTCCTTAAAGACAATTTCACCGTCGTCGCCATGGATCAACGCGGCTACAACCTAAGCAGCCAGCCGGAAGGTATTGCGGCCTATGCCATGCCCAATCTCGTTGCCGATGTTGCCGCCGTCGTGGCGGCTGAAGGTGCCGACAAGGCCACAGTCGTCGGTCACGACTGGGGCGGGGCGGTCGCATGGCAGGTCGCCTTTGCACTGCCAGAAATGGTCGAGAATCTGGTGATCATGAATCTTCCCCATCCAAACGGCTTTGCCCGAGAGTTGGCCAACAATGAAGAACAGCGGCGCAACAGCGACTACGCGCAGCGTTTCATTGCCGGTAGCGCCGATGATCCAACAATCATTGGTGGCAGCCCCATGACGGCGCAAAGCCTGTCCGCCTGGGTTCGCGACGCGGACGCGCGCGAGCAGTACGTGCAGGCTTTCGAGCGCAGCGACTTCGCCGCCATGCTGAACTTCTACAAAGCCAACTATCCGCGATCCGGCGAAAACTCCGCGGTAGCACCCAGCACACCACCCCCGCCACTGGCCATGCCGCTGCTGATTTTCCATGGATTGGAGGATACGGCACTGCATTCGGACGGCCTCAATAACACTTGGGATTGGACTGAGAAAGATGTCACTATCGTAACGGTTCCGGGGGCGGGACATTTCGTACAGCAAGATGCTCCTGCGCTGGTTAGCGATACCATGCGTTGGTGGCTATCAAACCGCAGCAGGCGGTAGCTTTTTTTAGTCGAGATAAACGGGGAGAGCGTTTTGTCAGAACCACTGGAAAATCAGCGGGAGTTTAGCCCCGCCTATCGCAACTACGCGCTTGGCATTTTGTTCGTGGGCTACATCGTCAACTTTGTTGACCGCTCGATCCTCTCTCTACTGCTCGAACCCATCAAGCTGGAACTGTCGTTAAGCGATAGCCAGCTTGGACTGCTGGGCGGTCTGGCTTTTGCGGTCTTCTACACCTTTTTGGGCATTCCCATCGCCGCCTTGGCGGATCGACGCAGCCGGGTAAAGATTCTCGCAGTTTCCATGGTCATCTGGAGTGCCATGACAGCCGTGTGTGGTTTGGCCACGAACTTCTGGATGTTGCTTATGGCCCGAATTGGTGTAGGCGTTGGTGAAGCCGGCGCAAGCCCGCCGAGCCACTCCTTGATCTCCGATTACTTTCCTATCGACAAGCGTGCTACAGCACTTTCAATCTATGCGCTGGGCATCCCGTTCGGCACCATGATTGGCAGCTACGTCGGCGGCTGGGGTGCAGACGAGTTGGGCTGGCGTTACACCTTTTTCTTGGTGGGCATACCAGGGATTTTCGTGGCGCTGATCATCGCGCTCACGCTGCGGGAACCGCCAAGGGGCCTTTCAGATGTCAAACCGGTTCTAAACACAGCACAAAAAGCCGCCGCGGAAGCAGCACCCAAGCCTGAAGCCCCGCATGTTAAGGAAGTGCTGAACTTTTTGTGGGCCAAGGTGTCTTTTCGTCATCTGTCTTTTGCTGCGGGTTTACACGCGTTCGTCAGTTACGGCGCAAGTACGTGGAACGCGCCATTTTTTACTCGCATTCATAGCATGTCCTCGACGGATCTTGGTGCGGCACTCGCTCTGGTCGCCGGCGTCGGAGCCATCGGTACCTTTGCTGGCGGTTATCTCAGTGACAAGCTATCGGATCGCACGGGGGACAAACGCTGGTACTTTTGGGTGCCCGGCATCGCCACCATCATCATGGTGCCCTTCCAACTCGTAGCCTATTTGTACGATGGCACCACAGCAGCGATTGCGAGCCTGTGCATGGTAGCAATCATGGGCAATGTCTATCTGGGACCTTCCTTCGCCATGACTCAAGCGCTGGTGTCACTGCGTATGCGCGCGGTGGCTTCCGCTATTTTGCTGTTTGTTTTGAATCTGATCGGGATGGGCTTGGGGCCCTACTTTGTGGGCATTCTCAGCGATTTATTCGCCCCAACCTTCGGCATTGAGTCCCTGCGCTATGCTCTTTGCATTGCCGTATTGGTTAACCTTTGGGCCGGCGTGCATTACATGTTGGGTGCCCGCAGTATGCGCGGAGACCTACTGGAAACCGAGGCGATGAACGCAAAGCTGGTCTAAAACAGCTCTTTCATCAGCCTGCATTTGGAGCGTCGCTTATGTATCCAGGACATTGGGCCAGCGTAAAACCCAACACACCGGCAGTCATTGATGCCGCCAGCGGAGAGCAACTCACCTGGCATCAACTGAATGAGCAATCCAATCAAGTTGCTCAGTTGCTGTCTCAGCTCGGACTTGGTGTTGGCGATCACGTCTCTATTTTTATGGAGAATAATCTCGAATTCTTCCCCATCGCTTGGGGCGTGATGCGTTCGGGTATGTACCTGACCTGCATAAACCGATACCTCACGCCTGACGAGGCCGCCTACATTGTCGAAGACTCAACCAGTCGCGTCATTTTCGCTTCTGAGGCGTTGGCTCAGTCCGAAGTCTTGATTCCATTGATCCCAGGCTGCCCGCATCGGTTCGCTGTCGGCGGCGACATCGCGGGCTTTGCGGACTATGCCGCCACAGTGGGCAGACAAAGCACAAAACCCATCGCCGACGAACGCGCCGGCGACACCATGCTCTACAGTTCCGGTACGACGGGTAGACCCAAGGGCATCAAACGCCCGCTCTCCGGCGAGCCTGTGAGCGCAGGACTCCCCGGGGTTGAGGTCAACAACCCCTATGGCCTCAATGCAGATACCGTGTACCTCTCACCCGCTCCCCTTTACCACGCCGCGCCCTTCGGTTTTTGCACCCGCACCCTGGCACTAGGCGGCACCGTGGTGATGATGCGCAGTTTCGACCCAGAGCTTTCGCTAAGTTATATCGAAGAGTATTCGGTAACGCATTCCCAGTGGGTGCCCACCATGTTCATTCGCATGCTGAAGCTCGAGGACGAGATCAAGAACCGCTACAACTTGAGCAGCCACCAATGCGCGATTCACGCCGCGGCGCCCTGCCCACAAGAAATCAAGCACCAAATGATGCGCTGGTGGGGGCCCATTCTTTGGGAGTATTACGCTGGGACTGAGCGAAATGGCACAACGGTCATCAGCCCTCAGGAATGGCTGGCCCATCCGGGATCCGTGGGACGTGCGGTTCTCAGCATACTGCGAATCTGTGACGAAAACGGCGCAGAACTGCCCGCCGGTGATGAAGGCATGGTGTATTTCGAGCAACCCAAGCGCAGCTTCGAGTACCACAATGCGCCAGACAAGACCGAATCCGCCACGCACCCTATTCACGACAACTGGACATCCCTCGGCGATGTCGGCTACGTCGATGCAGACGGCTACCTGTATCTGACGGATCGTAAGGCCTACATGATCATCTCCGGGGGCGTAAACATTTACCCCCAAGAAATTGAAGATGCTCTTGTCCTGCACCCCGCGGTACAAGATGTGGCGGTGTTTGGCATACCCAATGCGGACTTTGGCGAAGAGGTCAAAGCCGTTGTGGAACTGGCAGACGGCCACAGCCCCAGTGACACCACTGCGGCCGATCTCATGGCCTATGCAAAGGCGAATCTGGCGGGTTACAAGGTGCCCCGATCCATTGATTTCACAGACGCTCTGCCTCGTTTGCCCACCGGCAAACTGTACAAGCGCCTACTCAAAGAGCAGTACTGGCCAGCCAAAAGCTAGCCTAAAACTTCAGCACCGCTTGAGCTGCTGGCCGTTGCCGGTAGCGTTCATCCCAGGCACGAATCCCTGCGTAATCCGCAATCACGTCCACCTTGCCGAACCGCGCAAATTGCAGCGCCGACTGCAGCGTACAGTCGGCGATGGACACCTCATCGCCACCAAGCAAGGAGCGCCCATCGCTGAGAACGTTCTCGATATAGCCCAGCGCCTTGGGCATGGCGGCCTCAATCTCGCCGGCAACCTTCGGATCCTTGGGCAAACCTAAGGGCGAGTTCACGGCGTGTACGTAGCGCCCCAAATTGTTAGCAAACCGGGTTTCGATAGTGCGTTCCATGTCCCGGGCCAGCCCCCTCGCCACCGGCTCGACCGGCTGCAACGCGCCTTCGGGAAACCGATCTTCCAGGAAATATATGATCGCCAACGACTCAACAATAAATCGTCCATCGTCCAATTCCAGCGTGGGCAGCGCACCGAAGACGTTACGTGCCAAGTGCTCAGGCTGATTCTGCTCGCCCTTCAGCGTATTCACTCGAACCTGTTCGATGTCTATCTGCGCGCCCCGGTTTTCGCGCTCTGCCAGATACAGCATCACCTTGGTTGGATTTGGTGCGGCGGGCACCCCATACAGTTTCATCATCGTGCTTCCCCTGAGTAATTCATGTCCTTATCAAGCACCGGCTGAACAATCATGTCCAGCAAATTTACCGCACCGAAGACCTGATCAAGCGCCGACCCGGACGCTTTAGGCTTGCGCCGTGTGCAGTGAGTACCTAGGATTCTGCTATCCACTTACGAGCCGACTCAGCACATGAATACGACTTCGTCCTCATCTGTATCGAAACGTCCCATCGAATGGCGCAGGGCCTTCAGCGCCATGCGCCGTCTGATCAAAAACCCGGATGCCACGGATGAGGTATTCATCATTATCGAGGCACTTTCCGGTGATTCGCTGCGCAAAGGGTTCAGTCGCTTCGTGACCACAAACCTAGGCCGCAGGGTTTTGGTCGATCGCCGCTCACTGCTGGAAACGCTGCTGAACCGAGAGTATTTGGCGACCCTGCCGCAACATTCATTGGCTGCCCATTATCTGAGCTTCGTTACCAAGGAGAACATCAGCGCCAAAGGTCTGGTCGAACCCAGCGAAGGCATGCGCGCGATGAAAAATCTGGACGCCGACACCCTGCTCTTTGCCAACCGCCAGCGGGATATGCACGATCTGTGGCATACCCTAACCCACTACGGCCGCGACGAGCTGGGCGAGGTTTGCCTGCTTGCCTTTACCTGTGCCCAGAGCCCGAATCGGGGCTTGGCCTTTATCGCCTTGGTGGGCATATTCCAACTATCCAGGCGCTATGGCCGGGGTGTATCGGGCGCTGCTTACCGCGCCTACCAAGACGGCAAAAACGCAGCTTGGCTGCCAGCCCAAGACTGGGAGTATTTGCTGACCCAACCAATTGGCAACGTCAGAGCCCAACTGAACATTCCCCCGCCACAGCGTTACCAAGACCTCCAGCGTCTGGATTTGCTGGCGAGCATTTAGGCCAGACCTACCCCAATCACCAGCACTCGTCCCGATGGCGTAAGGCTCACTATGGATCGCTTTGATTACATTATCGTTGGCGCAGGCACCGCGGGCTGTGTGCTGGCCAACCGGCTATCCAGAGATCCGAGCAAGCGGGTACTGCTGCTGGAAGCCGGCAAGAAAGACAATTATTTTTGGATCGATATTCCCGTGGGCTATCTCTACACCATCGGCAATCCACGCACTGACTGGTGTTTTGAGACCGAACCCGAAGCGGGCCTGAATGGGCGCAGCATTGGCTACGCACGAGGTAAGGTGCTCGGCGGCTGTTCCTCGATCAACGCCATGATTTACATGCGCGGCCAAAAGTCCGATTACGACCACTGGGCCGCACTGGGCAACCGAGGCTGGGGCTGGAGCGACGTGCTGCCCATTTTTCGGCGTTCTGAAGATTACCAACACGGTTCCGACGATTTTCATGGCAGCGGTGGCGAACTCAGAGTAGAAGAGCGACGAGTCAATTGGGAAATTCTCGACGTATGGCGCGACGCGGCGGAACAGTGCGGCATCCCAAAAATCGATGAATTCAATCGGGGCGACAATTTCGGCAACGCCTATTTCCAAATGAACCAGCGAACGGGCAAACGCTGGAGCGCTACCCGAGCCTTCTTGGACGATGTTCGCAATCGGCCCAATCTCACCATCATGACCGAAGCCACCGTTGAAAACCTGATCTTGGAAAAACAGCACGACGGTCTGGCCGCCAACGGAGTTCAGCTGATTCACAAGGGAACGCGCCGACACATCTTTGCTGACGCCGAAGTCATCCTTGCAGCCGGCGCGATTGCTTCGCCGCAGCTGTTGCAACTGTCCGGCATCGGGCCAGCAGATCAATTGCACGCCCATGACATTCCCGTGCACCATACGCTGCCTGGCGTCGGTCAAAACCTTCAAGACCATTTACAGATTCGCACCATCTATCAAGTGGACAACACGGTCACTTTGAATCAGCGCGCGCGCACCCCTTGGGGCATGGCCATGATGGGGCTGGAATATTTTTTCAACAAAACCGGGCCGCTGACCATGCCGCCGTCCCAGTTAGGTGCCTTCGCAAAAAGCGATCCATCCCAGCCTTCGGCAAACATTGAGTGGCATGTACAGCCACTGTCCTTGGATAAGTTTGGCTCGCCTCTGCATCGGTACAACGCCATTACACCGTCGGTGTGCAATTTGCGGCCATCGAGCCGGGGTACTGTAACGCTAAAGTCGGCTAACCCCCACGACGCACCCGCCATCGCACCAAATTACCTCAGCACTGCTGAGGATCTCAATGTCGCTGTGGCGGGCTTGAAGTACACGCGGGAGATTATGGCCGCGCCGGCCTTGGCGCCGTTTAACCCAACCGAGCTTAAGCCCGGACCGGACATTCAGTCAGAAGAAGACTTGAAGCGCGCGGCAGGCGATTTGGGCACCACAATTTTTCATCCGGTTGGCACCTGTAAGATGGGACCACAGCATGACCCAGAGGCCGTGGTTGACGACGAACTTCGGGTACACGGCATCAAAGGCTTACGGGTCATCGATGCCTCGATCATGCCCACGATCACTTCCGGCAATACCAATGCGCCAACGGTGATGATTGCCGAACGCGGGGCAGAGTTCATTCGTCGCGATTACGGCCACAGCCATTAGGTTATTCGCCTTGGCTTGCCAAGGCCTTCAGCCATTGCGCAAACCGTTCATTGCGTGGGTAATTTTTTGCGCTCCAGCCCAGCCGAACCATCACCGCTTGCTGAGCCGGGAAGATCATCACCGATTGACCGCGATTGCCAGTGAACCCGTACACGTCTCCGGGTAAATCGGGCCAATACAACGCCTCTTCACCACGGTTCAGCCAAACTTGATACCCGTAAGCTCGATCGTTATTGCTTGTGTTCGGCTGCACCACTTCTTGCATGTAGCTCTTGCGCGCAATACGAACCCCGTTGAGTTCGCCCTCATGCAAAAATGCCTCGCCCAAACGCGCCCAATCTCGGGCCGTTGCATAGATATTCGAGCTACCAACAAAGACGCCACTGGCATCCGGCTCCAGCGTCGTATCGTGCATACCCATAGGCCACAGAATGTCTTGATACAGATGATTGATTGCTTGTTGCGGACCGCCAACACGCTGAGTAAACAGTAACGACAGTAAATTGGTGGTGCCCGACGAATAGGAGAAATGACTTCCCGGCGGATGTTTTAACGGGCTCTGCAGCGGCACGCTGGCCGCACTGGATTCCATAAACAACATTCGCGTGGCATCTGAGCCCGGCACGTAGACTTCTGAAAAGTCGAGGCCGCTGGTCATCTGCAGCAGGTTCTGTATCTTGATCGTCGCTCGTTCATCGCTGGACCACTCGTCGAACAGGCGCCGCTCGTCCACAGTCAATTGGCCTCGCTGCTCCAGCCACCCCAACATCAAGGCGGTCAGGCTCTTACCCATGGACCAACCCATCAGGGGGGTATCAGGCGTTATATCTGGTGCGTAGGCCTCCGCTAGAATCTGGCCGCGCTGAACCAGAACCAAGGCGCGGGTTTGCAGTCCTTCTGCCTGATCCTGCGCCATCGATGCCGCAAGCGTCTGCATGAGTGTTTCGTTCAATATGGGCTCCGCTGAACCAGCAGGCCAAGGCAGGCTGTTATCAGCCAATGGCTCCTTGGGAGCGTTAAGCTGTGTCAGCAAATCGCCATTCCCTGGGTCTAATGTGCAGCCAATACCCTCGCGATAGGTGGCGCTTGTCTCCGCAAACCCCATCAAGCTCACGTGAGCGCGTTGCGCCTGCTCGTCAATGTCCAATGAGAGCCAATCGTAGGCCGAGCTGTAGGAGCCTAAATCCTGACGAATTTGCGCTTCATCGAAACGACTCAAGAAATGCCCAGAGCAGGCGAGCTTCGCCCCCATACCGGTACCGACCGCTACATTTGCCACCAAGCTCGTCGGTGACATGCCGACAGAGGTCATGCCCAGCACACCCAGTCCGACCAGAATGGAGAAAACTAACAAAGATCGCAGAAGAAAAGATCGCATTGCCATACCCCTGACAGAAAGCCGCCCGGTTCGGCACCGGGCGGTCGCATTTACGCCGAACGTCTTACTGCGCTATTTATCGTCCATCTGGCTTTGTGTCATGGCACTGTATGTCAGCACTTTAAAATCATCAGCCAGACGAGTTCGGTGTGGAATACTCTGCACCATAAACATCCCGATCAAGTTCTCTTGAGGGTCGATCCAGAAACGTGTGCCCGCGGCGCCGCCCCAATTGTATTCGCCGGCAGAACCCACTTCGCCGACATCTCCCGGATTGAGCAAGACACCAAAACCCAAGCCAAAGCCACCGCCTCTACGAGCAAAGCCCATGGGCAGATCACCCAAGTGATTGGTTGTCATCAGCTGCACGGTTTTAGGTGACAAAATACGCACGCCATCCAGCTCACCGCCATTGAGCATCATTTGCGCAAATCGCAGATAGTCGCGAGCGGTGGAAACCAGGCCACCGCCACCACTCTCAAATTTTGGCGGCTGGACATAACCCGCACTGATCCAGGCATCCGCAACCTCCAGTCCGGGGCCGGTCGAAGGCGCCATAAAGTTATTGCCGGTCATTCCCTTGGGTTTGTAGAGCTGCGCCAGTCTCGGCATCTGGTCTGCATCGACTGAAAACGCGGTATCCCGCATATCCAGCGGCCCAAACAACCGTTCCTGCAAAAAATCGCTGAACTTCATACCCGACAACACTTCAACCAGCCGTCCCTGAATATCGACAGACACACTGTAGTGCCACTGGGCACCTGGTTCGTATTGCAAAGGGATCTTGCCGAGGGCCGCCACGAATGCTTGAAGATCCATATCGCCCATCACGCCGGCTTTGCGGTACATCTGATCTACTTCTGTATTGCCAAAAATGCCGTAGGTAAATCCGGCGGTATGCAGCATGAGATCTCGAACCGTCGGCTGGCGGGGTGGTTTGCGTGTTTGACCAAGCAGCTCGGTTTTACTTTCGCCGACACCACGGCTGACGGTGCCATCTGAGACGACACCGGTACCCGCGGTCGATAGCGCGACCTCCAGATTCGCCAACTCTGGAATGTACATGGCCACAGGATCGTTTAGACGAAACTTACCTTCTTCGTAAAGCATCATCAGCGCCACGCCGGTGATCGGCTTTGTCATGGAATATATGCGGTAGATTGCATCGGCTTCCATTGCCCGTTCGGTTTCACGGTCGGCTTGACCATAGGTCTGGCTGTAAACGACCTTGCCATTGCGCGCGATCAAACCCATACCGCCGATCATGGTGCCATCCGTTACCTTGGCGTCCATAAATTCTGTCAGGCGATCAAGCCGTTCACTGGAAAACCCCTGTCGTTCGGGTGAACTGTCGGAAATCTCCCGTGCCGAGGCGGGGCCCGTCGTTAGCATACACACTGCCACTAAGGCGAAAATTAGTCGTTTCATTTATCTCATCCTCTTATCTAAAACTTTCTGACCATCAATTACCCAAGCGATAACGTAGCTTAGCTACAACGGTATTGATGACTGGCTCGCTGAAGCTCTCGTCAAACAAATCTAACACATCAAGTTCGTCATCTGGTTTCAGCGAGTTACCGCGGTTATACACCAAGTAGAAATCTGTCAAAGGAGCAATCGCCCATCGATAGCGCAACTGCGTCGTTAAGCGGGTGATGTTGAAATCGTAATTGTCACGTTCACGCACTGCTGCCATCAGGTCGCCATCGCCCAAGGGCACGGCGAAAAAGCCCTTATCGGTGGCTCGAACACCCGCCCACTGCAGGTTCCACCGCAGCTGGTGGCCCGGTGCGATAAACCAGTTAATGTCCAGCGACGGCTGCCACTCATCTGCATCGAAGGCACCGAAATTACGCCCCCCCTGATAGACCAACCAACCACTGCGATCCTTGTAGCGAAGGTCCATGGATATACTGAGTTGATCGATAGGCAGGTAGGTAACGCCCATGGTGGCGTTATAGGACCAGTCGCCCAGATGCTCCTGCGCCCCGCCCAAACCAAAACTGAAGCTGGCTTTTTTACCGGCGTCTGTGGACAAGACGCTTTCAAACCAGCCACCACCATCTACTCGGTAGGCTCCGTTGCCACGGCTGTCTATGTCTTCGTAACGTTTGGGGAAATACCCCACGCCGGCCCGTAACGTGTTGCGCCTAGGCAGCATCACCGAGGAGCGCCACAACACAGCGCTGTCGGTAATTTGGTTCTCGCTCAGATTTTGCTGGTGCTTTACCACCAACGTTGTCCGATAGTTGCTCAGATTGGCGCTCAAGTTTTGTTTGTTGTACAGCAACACATAACGACCTTTGACGTAATCGTTACGACGCAAAAACCCCAGATCGTTGAAATCGATGTCTTCATCCATCACATCCACTTCGAACTTGTGCCGCAGATTGGGGCTGACGGCGTACAAGGCGTCGAACATCGCGCCATAGCCAGTAACACCGTCACGGTCGCTCATGATCAGCTGGGCGTCTGCGTTAAGAGAGCCATCTGCACTGCGTAAGTGGCCGTCCAGGCTGTGTACACTGGAATCAAAATCACTGCCGCTCATAAAGGTCCCCATATAGCCCCATGAGGTGGCCTCGGGCGTTGTATACATCAGTCGCGCCACGGCGAAGTCGCGCCCCGTCCCGGTCAACGTGACCGGCTGGCCATTGGCGTCTCGGGCCAACCACTCCACATCGTCTTCAAAGGCTGCCAGCACACCGTAGCGCAGACTGTCGGTGCTGCCAGTGACCTTGGCCGCACCAATCAGGTCGGTAGGCACGTCCCGTTGGCCGCGATCCAGCGTGACGCCATCGGGCACCATCATTTGGCTGGCTGTGCCGCCGATGCGGCGCGTGTTGAGCAGTGAAACCGGCAGAGGCACATGCTCTTGCAGATATACACGACGTGATGTGGTGGAAAAATCTTCGTTTAGCGCGATACGGCTGATCGAGCTAAAATCGTCTCGCGGCATCACATTGAATACCTCACTGCCTTCGAGGAAAAACAGCCGTTTCTCCGGGAAAAATGTTTCGCTTGCGGTGAGATTCAGCACCACGTCATCAGATTCCACCGCGCCAAAGTCGGGATTGATGGAGCCCGAGATTTGCGCCATGGGCGATGGTTTCCAAGTAATATCAGCGCCAACGCGGAATTCTGTGTCACCATAGACCTCGTCTTGGGTGGCGGCGATAAAGGGAATAATCGACTTTTGTGGCACGGGCTTTACCCCTTCCATCTGCATCCGATTGAACGCTGAGACATAACGCTTGGTGGTTACTCCATAACGAGGCCACTGATAACGCTGATTCCGATGAGACACCATGCGGCTGGCCACGAAACCCATATTGCGCAAGCCTTCGCGCTGAGGCATGTCCATCATCGACCAAGGCAAATACATCTCTGCACTCCAGCCGGTGTCGGTGCGCGCGGCCTCCGCCGTCCAATGCCCGTCCCAATCTCGTTGAAAACGGCGTTCAGGCAACACCTTACCGTCGTTGAGACTGTTGCCTAACGCAACATAGAACCAATACCCGAGCTTTCCTTCGCCCGAGGCATCAATGGTGACACCGAAAAGATCTCGGTCTACCCAGTCATCACGCCGCGTCAATCGTTCAACAAGGGTGTCCGCGGGCTGCTCCATGTCCGCACTCACATACAAACCTTTTTCCGTGGCAAAGAGGCGTATTTTGGTGGAGAACTCTGCGTCTGTGCCGAGATCTGGAATCGAAACACCCATGTTGTCGTAGTAGGAAATACCTTGCCAAACCGCCTCATCAATACGGCCATCGATGGTGATCTCCGCATCTGCATGACCCAAGGTTTGGATCTGCAGTTGGTGCAAATCCACACCAGCCTCGCTACCGAAGACCGTCTGCTCGCCACGACCCGCACCGTCAGCAAGGGGCTTCTTGACTAGGGCGACGGGCTCAACGTCGTTTAACAGTGCTGCATCCACCGCTTCGTGCGGCACCTTCTTCGATGCCGACGTGGCGGCTAGAGTGGGCATTGATACGATTCGATCCGAGCCGAGTAAGGCGCGGTCGCTAATATGCCATGCGTCAGGAAAGCCACCGATCCGCAAGTTCGAAAGCAGGCGACGGCTGGTGGTATCCTGAGACTGCGCAACAACGCGGAAGAGCCCGCTATCAGTAGGCAGCACAGTCAGCACCACATTGATGGCAGCCATGTCCCGAGCCAATCCACGAACACGACGTTCGGCATTGTCTCGCTGACTGAAGCTGGCAATGACGACACCCTCTGCATCCGGCCCTTGGGCCTCAACGGGTGCAGCACAAACCGTTACGAAACCCAGGGCTAGAGCCCAAGGCAGACTGATGCGCAAAAAAAATCGAGGCAATACGGATAGGGACAAAACATCCTCCCAAAGTAAAACAACAACCGTGGAGCAACTCGACAGTAAAACTACGAACCCAAGGCAGCCCGTAATTTTCCGATATTTCAATGGCAATTAATAGATTGCTTCTTTCGCGGCCACTTGACCCCAGAGGCCGATCCGTGGATCTTTCACCTAAAAAATAATCATCGCTTTGAGGAGAGAGAGGACATGAGCATTACCCAGTCGACTACCGACCAACTGATTTTGGAGCAGCATGATCGTGTACTGTTAATCAAGTTAAACCGTCCTGATCGCCTCAACGCCATCAGTCGCGACATGCTCGATGAGCTGTCTGCCAAAGTCGTCGCCGCTGACAAAGACCCAGAGATTCGCTGCATCGTACTGACCGGCGAAGGCAAAGGTTTTTGCGCAGGCTTAGACCTCATCGATACCAACAAGCGACGTGAAGACGAGCAAGGTGAGGGGGATGCGAGCAATCACAACCGCCCACCGCGTAAATTGTTTGATCTTCGAGACGCCCCGATCAACGTCATGTGGCACTGCGACACTCCGATTATTTGCGCCGTTAATGGCGCGGCTGCAGGCTACGGCATGGATCTCACCCTGCTCTGCGACATGCGCATCATGTCCGAGCACGGCAAAATGGCGGCCATTACTGCCAGACGGAATGTGGTGCCAGAAAGCGGCGGCACATGGTTGCTCCCAAGATTGGTGGGTTGGGCAAAGTCCGCAGAACTGTATTATCGGGGACGAACCGTGATGGCCGATGAATGCCTAGAGCTCGGCCTAGTCAACGCAGTGGTGCCTCACGATGAGCTACTGTCTACCGCCATGGCCTGGGCCCAAGAAGTGGCGGATAACGCGCCAATCGCGGTGCAGACCACCAAGCGTATGATGCGCATGGGCTTAGAAGAGTCTTACGACACCGCCGTAGACCACCTCATGGTGCACCTTGCCGGCATGTTTGCCAGCGAGGACTTTGAGGAGGGATTGAAGGCATTTCTGGAAAAACGAAAGCCCAACTTTACCGGTCGCTAATCCGCCAATCCAGCGCAAGCCTTGCTTCCCTAGGCTAGCGCTTGGCGTCATCCCGAATCACCTGTGCGCCGGCTGGATCCACCAGTCTACCATGCACGATTTGGTTGTTCGCATGACCCAGTTGTTGCAGCGACATCGCACCCTGCAGCGCGGTCCAAAAGCCTTGGGCATCCTGGGCCTGATTGACGCTCTGCTTAGCTAAACGCAGCCCCATACTGGGCCGACTGGCGATCCGTTTTGCCATCGTTTGAGTAAAGTCGTGCAAGTCGTCTGCCGCAACAACATGGTTCACCATGCCCAACGCTTTGGCTTCCTCTGCACTTATCTTGTCGCCTGTAAAAAGCAGCTCCTTGGCTTTTCGCGGCCCCATCTCCCAAGGATGGGCAAAATATTCGACGCCATTAACGCCAAAGGCGACCACTGGATCGGAAAACGTTGCGTCGTCTGAGGCGATGATCAAATCACAAACCCAAATCAACATCAGCCCGCCGGCAATTACCTTACCGTGCACCTGAGCAATCGTTGGTTTGGGCAAATTGCGCCAGCGCCAGCAAAGCCCCAGATAAATCTCTTCTTCTTGGGCTTGGTAGCCCTCTGCGCCGGGTTTGTCAAAACCACCCCAGTTGGACACCGGCTGAAAATCTGCCATGGAGGTTTGATCCGCCAAATCGTGTCCAGACGAAAAATGCGGGCCATTGGCGTTCAGGACAATGACTTTCACGTTGTCATTCTGTGCTGCCAGATCAAAAGCATCATTCAGCTCATACAGCATGGTCTTGTCTTGGGCATTGCGGACCTCAACGCGGTTCAATGTGATTCGGGCAACCTGATCGGTCACTTCATAGTCAATGGTCAAAAACTCTGACATCCCTCTCTCCTCGGAATACAATTACGCCCATAGTAGCAAGCGCGGGAATACCTGCCATGCGCAAACAAACAATGCCGCCCGCAGAGCATTTTTTACTAGGTTAACCCGGTGCAAGAAACACCCAATTCAGAGTTATTTAATCCGCAGACAGACACGCCGTTTAAGCGCTTAACCGGCGCGAATCTTGGCTGGCGATGGATGGCCGTCGCTCTGATCTTCGTGTTGGGCTTGGTGGCCTTCGCCAACGGCGTCGCTCTGAGCGCGCGCCCGGACGTCACTCAGGCCACGATGCTTGAGCAGACGTACTACATCTTGGGCCTCTTTGTGGTTGGAGGACTGGACCTTGGCATGCCTGAGGGCGGACCAATGTGGGCGCAAACGCTGCTCTGGATAGCGTTCTTTGGCGCACCCCTGCTCACCGCCTCTGCGGTGGTCGAAGCAGTTCTGCGTATGCTCAATCCTCAGCAATGGCTTCTGCGAAACCTCCAAGATCACGTAGTCATTTTCGGCTCGGGTGAGCTGACGATCAGTTATCTGCGTCTGTTACGCCGCGAAAACCCTAACTGTCGGGTCGTCGTCGTTGACACTGAGTTCGAATCCATACGCGAACAAGAACTGCAGCAAAAATACGGTGTGGCCACAGTGGTGGGCGATTTGACCCTCGGCTTTTTGCGCAAACAGCTGAAACTCAAGCACGCCAAACGTGTCTTGCTGCTGGGCAACAACGACTTCCAAGCCTTTGAAGCCGCCACCCGGGTGCTGGAATCTGCGCCAAACCTCAAGTTCCGAGTGGTCATCCACTGTCAAAATCTGCGCTTCATGCGCACCTTGCTGAAAACCTCTCTGGGACGTCACTGCGTTATTTTTAACCGCTACAACATGGCGGGCATGGCCTTCGTGCGGCGCAACCTGCGGCAGCAGTTCGCCCGCACCGAGGGGCTGGACAATGTCGTCATCGCGGGTTTTGGACGCTTTGGTCAATCCGTAGTCGAACAGCTCAGGCGTACTCAAGAGCGCGAACTGGACCACGTCGTCATCATCGATCAGGACGCTGAACGCCGCATGATGGTGGTCGAGGAACAACAGCAGTTACGGTCGAACTACGAGCGATCGGTCATGCGGGGCGACATTTCGAATCCTGAAGTATGGCGACGTGTGGCCGCCAAGGTCGATCTGGAAAACGAGAACACAGTATTTATTCTCGGCACCGGTAGTGGTCGCGACAATCTGCGCACAGCGCTGTGGCTAAAACAGAAGTACCCTCAATCTCATGTCTTCGCGCGATCTAACGGCGACTCGCGCTTCGCCAGTTCTGTCGGTGAGGAAAAAGGCATCAACGCCTTCAGTATTAACGGCCTGTTGGAAGGCATGATTCCCGTGCGCTGGACCCGATAACACTCAGGCCATCGGCTACCAGCCACATTGCCGGCCTGCATTTTGCTCGTTGAGCCAGGTCATGAGCGGCTGAAAATAATCAATGATCGCGTCTGCATCCATACGTCGTTGCCCGGTGAGCGCCTCCATGGCTTCGGGCCAAGGCTTGCTCGCCCCCATGGCCAGCATGGCACCCAGAGCGTCCCCAGCCGCCTCGCTGTTGTAAATCGAGCAATTGTGCAGCGGACCCTCATAACCGGCCGCGTCACACAGTGCCCGATGAAACTGAAACTGCATCACATGGGAGAGGAAGTAACGGGTATAGGGCGTGTTACCGGGAATGTGGTACTTGGCACCGGGATCAAAATCGTCTTCAGTACGCTCAACGGCGGACTCGATACCTTGATAGGACTCTCGAAGAGCCCACCAACCGCTATTGTACTGTTCGGGCCCAATTTCGCCTGAGAACACTTTCCAGCGCCACTCGTCGATTAGTTTGCCAAAGGGCAGAAAGGCGATTTTATCCAAGGCCAGCTTCATCTGTTGATTGATCACTGCCTCGTCGCTGACGGCTACGCTGTCAACCAAGCCCTTTGCCTTCAGATAGTCCGGTGTCATTGATAGCACAATGGTGTCGCCAATAGCCTCATGAAAACCGTCGTGTGCGCCACCCTTGAAAACTGGCCGGACATTTTTGTACATCAGGTAGTAATAAATATGACCCAACTCGTGATGCAGCGTCGCCAGTTGTTCTTCATTCGCCTCGACGCATTGCTTAATACGGGGGTCATTGCCGTTGTCTAGATCCCACGCACTGGCATGACATACCGCGTCGTGATCGGTGGGCGCCACCAGCATGGAGTTCTGCCAAAAACTCTGCGGCAGCTCGGGCAGGCCCAATGACATAAAAAACGCTTCCGCGGTTTCGATCATACGCACGGCGTCATACTCCTGCGCTTTAAGCGCAGCGGTCACATCTAAAGGCGCGACGCCAGGATAGGGCTCAAGCAGATCGTAGATATTCGACCAAGACTGAGCCCACATATTGCCCAGCAAATGCGCTGGAATCGGCCCTTCGCGGGAGACTCGATCTTCGCCGTAATGTCCGGCCAAGGTATCGCGTACATGACAGTGCAGGGCCTCGTACAATGGCTCCACCTGCCCCCAGAGACGCTGGGTTTCCGCCTCAAATTCCGCAGTCGATAGATCGTAGCCACCTTTCCACTGTTCGCCTAAGTTGGCAAAGCCCAGTTCCCGAGCGCCTTGATTCACCAACTCGACAAAGCGCTGGTACATGGGCCGCATCGAAGGGGAGACTCCGCGCCACGCCTGCCATGCCTCAAGCTGTTCGTCGTAATCTCGAGAAGCCGCCAGTATGTTTTCCAGTTCGGGCAGCGTTTTACAGTTGTCGCCGTTGTCATCACAGGCCTTACCCGCACCGTATAAGCCTTCCAGATCGGTAGCCAGCTGGGCCAGCTCAGCACGCAGCGCCGGATCGTTGGGGGCCGGCATGGAAGAGCCGCGCAGAATCAGCTCAATCGCTCTGGCACTTTCTGAATCGGTGGGGACATCTTTTAGCGCCTTGGCCTGGGCAATCAGCGCACTATCGAATGCAAGGGATCGCTCGCTGGCCCGGGCGGCCAGCTCACCGGTATCCGGCGTGATGTAGGTTGCGCGCAGCCAGAACGCGAGACCCACTTCTTTATTGAGCGCTAACATTTCCTGCTCACTGCGAGCCAAAAATTCAGCTGGCGTTTCTGACGCGGCCGAATTGTCCATGTCGGTCTGAAAATCTTTCGCTGGCGAACTGCAAGCGGCCAGAAATAGGGCGAATACCAGTGGTAACCGTGATTTCACCTCAACCCCCAATCGTCATTAAACAGCCTCGAAGATACGGCAAGACACCTACCGACCCAAGCGCATCTATGTGAAGAGTCTGGCAAACTGTGTTATCGGCTTTTTGAGGGATTCTATGCCAACGTTATCAGTACTCGATCTGTCGCCCATCTGCGAAGGCGGCGACGCGACTCAGGCGCTCAACAATTCACGGGCACTGGCCCAGCATTGTGAAGGCGCCGGCTACCACCGCTACTGGGTCGCCGAACACCACAACATGCGGGGCATTGCCAGCGCAGCTACCTCCGTGGTCATTGGCCATATCGCCGCTGGTACGAAATCCATACGGGTCGGGTCTGGCGGCATTATGCTGCCCAATCATTCACCGCTCATGGTGGCCGAACAGTTCGGTACCCTAGAGGCGCTGTATCCAGGGCGTATCGATTTAGGCTTGGGCCGGGCCCCGGGCACCGATGGCATCACTGCCCACGCGCTCCGACGCACGCTGCACAGCGACCCGAACCAGTTCCCCCAAGATGTGATTGAGCTCAAGGGTTATCTCGGCACCACGTGCCAGCCTCAACAGCGAGTAACCGCCGTACCCGGTTTTGGCTCGGAGGTTCCTTTGTACATTTTGGGCTCCAGTTTATTCGGCGCTCAACTCGCGGCCATCCTAGGTCTACCCTTCGCCTTTGCCTCGCATTTCGCGCCGGATGCCATGATGCGTGCGATTACGCTGTATCGACAGGAATTTGAACCCTCAGAACAACTCGATAAGCCGCATGTCATCTTGGGCTACAACATCTGCGCCGCCGACACCGAAGAAGAAGCCCTACTGCTACGCTCATCCGGACTTCAGGCTTTTTTAAATTTGCGTCAGGGTAATCCTGGGCCTCTACCGAAGCCTGACCCGATTTTTGAAGCCAACTTAAGTGATACCGACCGTGCCATGCTGCAACACGTCAGTTCGGCCTCTGCCGTCGGCACGAAGGATTCTGTCCGTGGTCAGGTACAAGCGTTTTTAGACCAGACTCAGGCTGACGAACTGATCATCGTGTCGCAGATACACGATCACGACGCACGCTGCAAAAGCTACGATATTGCCTTTGACGCTTGTGCGGGCCTTTAAAGCCTGCGCGGGCCTTTGACCCGCGCGGTCTGATGACGAGCACTCCAGCTAGGAGGCTCGTCCAAGGGGCCTGACTTACAGGCTTGGATTCACCAAGTACTTCTTGCCCGTTGCTTGCAGCGCATAGGCCTTCAGTACATCGAGATCTAACGCCTGATTGAGCGATATTTCTTGCGCATAGCTGCTGGCAAAGGTGGTCTTAATTTCGTCGGCCACTCGCTGACGCAGCTCGGCGGCACGTTCCCGACCGATTTTCTGCAAAAATGGCGTGAGCAACCAACCACCAACGCCCCACTGCAAACCGTAGCTGCGAGTCAGCGTGGTTGGACGCCGCTCCAAACCGCCATAAATGTAAACCTGCTTTTCTTGCGAAGATCCGTAACGGCTGTACTCCGTTGCTGTCTCGTTCGCTGCAGCTTCCATGGCAACCAAGATCTGATTTGCCAACTCACCGCCGCCGGTGGCATCAAACGCTAGGTAGGCGCCGGTGGCGACGATGGCATTTTTCAGGTCTTCGGTAAACGAAGGCAGGCTGGAATCACACACGTGACTGGCACCGATGTCGCGCAACAGTTGCGCTTGTTCTGGTTTGCGCACGATGTTGACCAGATCAACACCATCGGCGATACAAATTTTCTGCAGCATTTGCCCGAGGTTCGAGGCGGCCGCAGTATGAATCAGGGCGCTGAAGCCTTCGCGACGCATGGTTTCAACCATGCCCAAGGACGTCAGCGGATTCACGAAGCAGGAGGCACTCTCACGAGGCGTCACGCCTTCGTGCATCACCAGACACTGGCTGGTGTGTAGGGTGCGGTACTCTGAGTACATGGCACCGCCCAAAACACCAACGGTTTTGCCCAGCAGAGCCTGAGCTTCGGCACTGCTGCCCGCTGCAACCACAACACCGGAACCTTCGTTGCCCACGGGCATGGCTTCGTCGAACCGGGCTTTCAGCATCGGCAGTACGTTCGCGGGCACATCGGCTTCCACACGATTTTCGCCAACGGTCTGGGCGTTGGGAATATCAGCCATTCCCAATAGCAGGCCTAAGTCCGATGGATTAATGGGCGACGCCTCAATGCGTACGACCACTTCCGCATCACCAGGGGCTACGACTGGTGTATCTCCAATGGTCAACTGCAGTTTGCCGCCGGATGTCACGCAGGACAAAAGCTGACGACTGTTCGTGGGTAAATCGCTCATGGGTTCTCTCCGTTAAATTGGCGGCAGAGAATATCATCTCTCAACCCGCAACGACTCGGATTGCACGTATTTTTCTGCGCGCTGCCTGCGCGCCGACTCATCACTACTTGTGTCTGTCTCAAGACAGCACATAAACTGGGCATTGTGGAAGCCCTCAACATCAACGACATCAAAGGTTTGTTTCGCCAATCCAGCAGTGCTGAGCTTGCGCTACCAGACTTGGCGCCCATTGACTGGGGCATTCTCGACTACCTCGGCTGGATCCACCCGTCGGGTTCTACCGCCTTTGTCGTTATGCCGGTTGAAGACGAACTCCGAAGTTTGCGGCTACGCCGGGTGCTGAATGCCGGTGCGAGACCACGAACCCGCATGTGCTCTTGGTGTCATCATGTCTACCGCAGCCGAGGAACCGCCCTGTTCAGCGTTTACGTGTCTGGCTCTGACGGTCGGCGCAGCATTGGCAACCACATCTGCCGAAATCTCGACTGCAGCCTACGTATCCGCAATCTGGCCTCTGATCCACCCACCTATCTGCCGGAAACCTTGCACATCGAATCGAAAATCAGACGCCTGGAAAATTCGGTTCTCACCTTTATGTCACGGGCCAACGTACTGGCCTGAAAGTACTCCGAGCGCCAGATCAAGCTGTTCTCGACATTTCATCGACCACGATAGAAATACGCGTTCATTCGCGATGCAATGCGTCCCCGTTGGCAGCAGAGTGTCAACCCAGCATAATAGCGCGCTGTTGGTGCGCGCAGTCGTGCACACAAATTTATCAATAAGCGAAGAGAGCATTATGGAATTAGACACGTTCCGCGAAGAAACCAGAGACTGGCTGGAATCCAACTGCCCCCAAGAAATGCGATTGGGCGCCATTCACTTTGAGGATGCCTATGAGCTCTATCGCACCGACGCTGCAATCGAATGGCGCGACCGCGCCCTGACTCGCGGCTGGACTGCCCCGACGTGGCCTACCGAATACGGCGGTGGTGGCTTGGATGCGTCCCATCAGAAAGTGCTTGCGGAAGAAATGGCTCGCATTAAGGCACTGCCTGCCGCCACCGGCATGGGTTTGGCGATGATCGGACCGACCATCTTGGAAATGGGTACCGACGAACAGCGCCAGCGACATATCCCTAAAATCATTTCCGGCGAAGCCCAATGGTGTCAGGGGTATTCTGAGCCCGGTGCCGGCTCCGACCTTGCTGGCCTGCAGACCAAGGCCGTGCTGGACGGTGATCAGTTCATCATTAACGGTCAAAAAATCTGGACCAGTGGCGCGCAGTACGCGAACTGGATGTTCGCTCTGGTTCGCACCGATCCCCAAGCGCCTAAGCACGAGGGCATCAGCTTTGTCGTGCTTTCCATGGATCAGCCAGGCGTAACCGTTAAGCCGATCAAACTGATTTCTGGCAGCTCACCTTTCTGCGAGACCTTTTTCGACAACGCCGTGGCGAAACGCGAAGACCTCATCGGCGAGCTAAACAAAGGCTGGAGTGTGGGCAAGCGCCTGCTGCAGTACGAACGCAATGCCACCACTCGCGCTAAGCCAAAGAAAAAAGAAGGTGAAGCCAAGCCCAAGCTGAACGTTTATGCCAATACTGCGAAACAGTATTTGGGCGAAGACGCCAGCGGTCGCATCGCTGACGCGGACTTGCGCAGCGACGTTCTAACTCAGGTCATGAACGAACGTGCTTTGTCGTTAACCACTACCCGTGTTGTTGAAGAAAGTCGTTCAGCTGGAGCACCCGGAGCGGCAACGTCGATCTTCAAGATGGTCGGATCATCGTTGACCAAGTCCGGTTCAGAACTGAAGTCTCGCCTGCGCGGCACCTCGGGTCTGGTTTGGGAAAGTAACGAATTTTCCAATGACGAACTGGAGTCTACACGCGGGTGGCTGCGCGATCGCGCGGTCACCATTTACGGTGGCACCAATGAAGTACAGCAAAACATCATTGCCAAACGCGTATTGGGCCTGCCTGACTAAGGCTCTGATCCGCTGTCGAACGCGACCGAGCCACCAATCAGGGTGGCTCTTACCATCGCACGCTCTGCCTTGTCCCGAACCTCAGACCATTTCCCCTGCAAAATGCACAAATCCGCGGGCGTGCCGGCCACTACCTGATTTGCCTCGGCGAAGGATACCTGTCGATTCAGCGCCGATGTTGGCGTGAGGTAGCCAGCCAGGGCTTGTTCGGCACTGACTCGCTCTGCGGGGCCCACCGCAATACCATTGAGGGTCTGTCGGTTCGCAGCCGTCGAGATAACCTGCCAAGGGCTCACCGGACCATAGGGCGCATCGCTACTGGCAATCACGGGTACGCCAAGATCTTGCAGGCCGCGAAACCGATACAAATCCGACAGCTCGGAACCCGTGAGATCTGCAAGATAGCGATCACCCTTGGTGTATATAAAACCGGGCTGGGTTATGACTGGCATACCCAGACTTGCCAGTCTTAGAGCCATTTCATCGTTCACCACCGAGCCGTGCTCAATGCGATCAAAGCCCGCTTCAGGATTCGCCGCATCAGCGAGAGCGGCCAAGGCAAACACCAACTCCAAGTGACTCACACAGTGAAAGGCAACGTTTCGACCCTTTGTTCTGGCCGCGTTTATCCGCTGCACTAAATCATCTAACGGCGGAAGTTGGTCTGCGTCCAACAGAATTTTCAGATAACCGCTGTCCAGCGAGTCGTCGCCCATCAGCTCCACTCGCTGCAGGATCTCACCCGTTCGGCGCAGGCGGTCAAAATCCTTCTGACTTTGCTGATTGTTGTGCGCAGAGGTATCGGTGACACCCACAATGCCCAGTTGCGCGAGCATGCGGGACAAACCCTGCACGTCGGGTTGCACCCCACCCCCGGTGGCTTCCAGTCGCTGGGCGATCAGTGCGTCGTTGCGGACGATGCGACCGTTTAACCGTCCCTGAGAGTCACGTTCAACACCCGCGATCTGATCCGAAGCGTTTAGCTGCAACAACTCAAGACCCAAGGTGTTACACACCCACAACTTACCGCTGCGGTGCTGGATACGCACTGGCCGATCACGACACAGCGCATCCAGCGCCCAGCGGTCCAGCTCACCCAGCTGTTGTTCGTGATACGCCACGCCGCGAATCCAATCGCTGCCCGTTGCGCTGGCCAGTCGCTGGGCCAATCGGTCGCGACAGTCCGCTACCGTCCCGGAACCAACGTCACAATCCAAGGAACCGTAGGCTGCCGCAGCCGCAAACACGTGAATGTGGTGATCGTGCAAACCCGGCAGGACTTCCCCACCCCCGGCATCCAGCACCGATTCGCCAGGTGCAGGGGTTAGATGCGGCCCAATCTCTTGGATCGCGTCACTCACTCGCAGATCAACAGAGCCGCCGTTGAGCCAGGCGTTTTTGATCAGCACGATGTCGCAGCCGATAAGGGACAAACAATGTCTTGTCCTGCGGCCAATATCTTTTGCCGACAACGGCGAGCGATGCTCGCCATGGACACATCCAATAAGCCGCTGCGCCCTTGGGCAAGACTCTCAACAACAGCGAGCGCCCCGTAGACGCCGGTCAGCGGATCGGCAATGGCATCGCCAACGAACTGAGGGTGACCACGTTCGTCCCAGTGCAGCAGACCTGCACTGACGGCCACATCATCGCCAAAACCCACCCACTGTTCTGCCGGTGGCTTGCGTCCATAGGCCGTGATCGAGAGCCAAATCTGGGGATTGTTGATTTTCAAGGATTCCCGATCCAAACCCAGCTGACGCAAGGCTCGAGGCCGGGACGCTTCAATCACTACGTCGGCGCTGGCCAACAAACGAGCCAACTGCTGGCGCTGAGCAGGATCATCAAAGTCCAGCACTAGGTGCTCGTGGCCGGCACGCAGTTGCTGGTAAAGCACCGGATTGCCCTGTCGGGAACCGTCTGGGCGCTGAACGCTGGAAACACTGGTGACTTCGGCACCGCACCGGTGCAGCAAATGCGCGCACAGCGGACCCGCCCATAGGGCAGACAGATCGACCACCTTGGCACCGCGCAGTGATCGTCCTGCTGTATTCAAATCATCGGGGCTCATCATCGACGCCGGGCGTTCCGCTTCATCGGCATCAGAACCGCCTGTATCGACAAAGGCCAGCGGCAGACCCATTTCTCGCCCTCGATCGAGCAGGTCTCTGCCGCTGCGCGGCACCAGTACCGTTCTCAACGCTGCCCAGTTGGTGAGGCGTGCATCGGTTTCCAGCCAAGCATTCAACAGCGTCCAGTCGCTGTCCCGAGCGAGATTCACCGCGAGCCAGCCAGCCTCGCAGGCCATCAGGTGACAGCTTCGGTTGGCAGACCATTGGCCTGCTGGGGCGATACCCAGTTCTGTTGCTCTGGCTTTTAGCACCCAATCAGCACTTGGCAGACTGGCGTCGGGGTAGCCTTGGGCAATGCCCAAAACAGCCTGCTGAACGCAGGCGTTCAGGTCATCGGCAGGTATACTCATGGCCATGTCGAACTCAGCCAAATTTTCTGCAGAGAACATCATATCGCTAAAGAGGTATTGCCAGCTGTTGCATACCCCCATGTTGGCGGAAGAGCGCAGTGTTGTCAGCGGCTGTCGATATCTTGCGGTGGATCTCGATCAGACCGCTGAGGATATGCCCGCGATGCCTGGCCAAACCGTCTGGCAGCCAAACACCACCGTCATCGCTTTTTGCAAAGGATCCGTCGATTCACTGCCCGAGCAAACGCGCAGGCTGTTGCCTTTTTTCGACGTCGTCGCAGATACCAACATTCGGGACGAACTGCTGAACCCTGCCCTGGACAATCTGCAGGCCAATCCCTTGGCGAGTACGGCCTTGATTCAACTGCTGCGCAAAAACCGTCAGCTATCCGTTGAAGAGGGTCTGATGCTGGAATCGTTAACCTACAGCACGCTACAGCACGGTGCCGAATTCATCCGATGGCTGAATAGACGCACCGCCCCAAAGCCTGATGACAGCATGCCAACGCACCCGGTCATCACCCACCGAAACGGTGATGACCTGACGATTACCCTCAACCGGGGGGACAAGCACAATGCCTTTTCCGCTGCCATGCGCGAAGCGCTCTGTGAGGCATTGTCCTTCGCTGAGGCAGATCACTCTATTCAGCGGGTGCTGCTACAGGGCGCAGGAAGGTCCTTTTGCGCCGGCGGCGACCTCGACGAATTTGGTCTGGCCCGAGATGCGGCGCAGGCTCATCTGACCCGCACGACCCGTTCACCTGCTCGCTTGATTGATCGCATTTCTCACCGCACCACCGCGCGACTGCACGGAGCGTGTATTGGGGCTGGTATTGAAATGACGGCTTTCGCTGGGCGTTTGGTGGCGTCGCCGGGGGCTTACTTTGCGCTTCCCGAGGTAGGCTTTGGCCTCGTGCCCGGCGCAGGCGGTACCGTCAGCATTCCTCGCCGCATCGGCCCTCATCGGGCGGCCCTGCTCGGCTTGAGCGGCCAGCGCATCGATGCCGCGCTGGCCTTAGAGTGGGGTTTGGTTGACGAGATCGGCGACCCAGCTGAACTCAGTTAAGCGTCTCCTCGAAAGATGCCTTAACCATCCGCCGCAGCAGTTTGCCGGTTTCGTTATAGGGCAGCTCCGACCAGACCTCCATATGTGCGGGCACACGAGAGCTTCGCAACTGTTCCTTCACGAGTTCTTTTAACGCTTCTTCATCAATTCTGGCACCCGCCTTGGCAACCACTGCCGCGGCGACGGCTTCGCCCCATTGCTCATCGGGCACGCCTACCACCGCAGCATCCGCCACAGCGGGATGAGTGAGCAGAACGTCTTCGATTTCACCCGGCGATAAATTTTCTCCGCCGCGCACAATCACATCGTCTGCTCGTCCTTCCAAAAACAGGAATCCTTCGTCGTCGATGCTGCCGGCGTCCCTTGTCGGGAACCAACCGTCCGCATCCACCACAGAGCCCTTACCTTCGTACTCGCCGGAGACCTGTTCACCACGAACGTAAATTTCGCCTCGCTCGCCCGCGCCAAGTACACGCCCTTCGTCATCGCGAATTTCAATTTCCACACCGGGCAAGGCCTGACCAACAGAAACCAAACGACGCCGACCGGCCTCGGTCGGGCTCGATACGGCATCACGATGAGCATCAGGACCCAACACGCAAATCGTAGAACTGGTTTCAGTCAGACCATAGGCGTTGGAAAAGTCTGTTTGTGGAAACAGCGTCATGGCTTTTTCAATCACGCTGAGGGGCATCTTGCCACCGCCATAGGCCAAACTGTTCAAATAGGGCATATCCGCGGTGGTAACGCCTTGCGCTTCGAGCGTCTCAACAATGCGCGCGAGCATGGTCGGCACGACAAAGGCTGTTGTGACCTGGTGCTGGCGAGCCAGTTCGATCCAGCGTTCTGCAGTGAAGTTCGGCAGCTGAATAACGTGTCGGCCGGAGTAAACCGAACTCATGATCGCGGCAATACCCGCGATATGGTAAGGCGGCACACACACCAAGGATGCGTCCTCTTCCGGTGCGCTAGCGAACTCCACTGAACTGAGTATGTAGCTCACCAAATGCTTGTGACGCAGCACGGCGGCCTTGGGCTCTCCCGTGGTGCCACTGGTAAACAGCAGCACCGCCACTTCATCCGGATCCATCGCCCATTCGCCATCCACTGGCATGGCATGTTGCGAGGCGTCCAAAAAGCCTTCCGTGGCCACCGCATGTACGTCATCGAGTGCACCAAAGGCATCCACTCGATCACTGGACGTCACCAGATACGCTGGCGTGACGCGTTTCAGTAATGCCTGAATTTCCTCATTCGTCAGTCGATAGTTCAACGGCACATAGGGCACACCGGCCCAAGCGCTGGCAAACAACCCTAAGGGAGTCCCTAGATTACTGACGTCGAGCTTGGCCATACGACTGGCACCCTGCGCCCGGATAGACCCGGCACGCGATCGGGCAGCCTCGAATAGCTCACTGTAGGTATAGGTTAGTCCGCGTTCACCATCGGTAAACGCGGGACGATCGGGAAAGGCTCCACTGGCCATTTCCAGCAGCATCATGACGTTCATCGCTGCTGCCTAATCTGTTTTCGGTAGCTGTTTAGTATCCTTTTGCAGCATCAATTGGCCGTTCACGGCCAAACTGCCATCACCGGCTTTGACGCACAGCACCTCGATGGTCTCATCTTCAGAGATATAACGCTTGCCCATGGCGATGCCAACCGCGTGATCCGGATGGACTTGCGCACCGTCCGCCACCTCGGTTCCCGGCGCAACCATGTCCGCCCCCCCGCAGGTCAACACCACATCATCTTCTGACGCGGTCACGATCATGATTTCCCCTGCGCAGACTGCGCTTTTGAACCGACCACCGGTTTTTAGCTTTGGCATCATTCCTCCCCGATATTTAAGCTGTCCCTGATTCTAGGGCGTGCGGCGTTCCTTGACAAAGTGTGTGAACCATATGAACTTGCCATTTTGAATAAAAGCTATTTGACGGGAGACACTTCATGCGCATTTCCATTTCCATCGGCTCGGCCTATTACAACGGCGAAGAGTGGGACAGCCTAGTGGACTACACCATGGCGGCCGATCGCATGGGTGTAAATGAAGCATGGTCTGCCGAAGCTTGGGGTATGGATGCCATCGTACCGCTCGCCTATTTGGCGGCCAAAACCGAGAACATCCGATTGGGCACCGGCATCATGCAAATTAGCTCACGGGTGCCTTCCATGATGGCCATGACCGCCCAAAGTTTGGATACGGTTTCCAAGGGCCGTTTCAATATGGGACTGGGTGTGAGCGGCCCCCAAGTCGTCGAAGGCCTGCACGGGGCGGCCTTTGGTAAGCCACTGTCGCGACTGCGCGAATGTATGGCCATCCTGCGCATGGCTCTGAATGGCGAAAAATTACAGTACGAAGGCGAGCACTACGTGCTGCCCCGGCCAGGTGGCGAAGGCAAACCCATACGCCTGTCCCAGCCACCACGCCCGAACCTACCCATCTATCTGGCCACCCTTGGACCCAAATCCCTGCAGATGACCGGCGAGCTGGCCGACGGCTGGCTGGGTACATCTTTCGTGCCGGAACAAAGTCACGTGTTTCTTGATGACCTGCGCGCGGGTGCAATAAAGGCAGGTCGAAGCCTCGCCGATATCGACATTCAGACCGGCGGTTATTTTGAAATGAGCGATGACGTCGAGCGTTTGATCGAAGCTCGCAAACCTGCCATGGCCTTCACCTTGGGCGGTATGGGATCGGCAAAAACCAATTTCTACAACGACGCGTACTGTCGCGCGGGCTACGAGGACGATGCCAAGGCCGTGCAAAGTCTGTGGATTGACGGCAAACGCGATCAAGCGGTCGCCAGGGTACCCGATGAAATGGTGCTGCTGACGAACCTCATCGGTACCGAAGACATGATCCGCAATCGCCTCAAAGCATTCCGCGATGCTGGCGTAAACACCTTCCGTCTGGGTACCGGCGGTGAAAGCTGGAAAGAACGCACTTCGGCGCTGGAAGAAGCGGTAGATCTCATTCAACGAGAAACCACAAGCTGGTAGACGTTGGTACCAGCAACCCATACATTCAGGACTCACCGAGAGAGATAGCCATGCGACTGGGAACTATTTTTTACAACGACTTCGAGCTACTTGACGCCTACGGCCCGATGGAAATGTTTGGCGCCCTGGGTGACAAAATCGAGTTGGTGACCATTGCTGAAAACAGCGGATCGGTCAGATCCTCTGCGGGCCCCAAGACCGTAGCGGACTACGGTTTTGACAATGCTCCCGAGCTGGACATGGTCTTGATACCTGGCGGTATTGGCACCATTCCCGAACTGGAAAATAATGCGCTGATCCAGTTTCTCAAAGAACGCTGCCCGCAAAGCCAAGTCACCATGAGCGTCTGCACCGGCTCGGCGCTACTAGCCAAGGCGGGTTTGCTGGATGGCATGCCCGCTACCTCAAACAAAATGTTCTTCGAGTTGGCTCGAAGTCAGGGTCCAAAGGTGGATTGGCAGGAGTCCGCGCGCTGGGTGGACGCAGGTCAGTACGTCACCTCCTCGGGCGTTTCCGCTGGCACCGACATGGCACTCGCGGTCATTGAACGGGTGTATGGGCTTGAGCTCGCAGAATCGGTCATGAACTATGCCGAATACCAGTGGCACAGAGACGCCAGTCACGACCCCTTTGCCGCTCTGCTCAATCAGGGTGTGATGCCAGAGTAAGAAGTCTCGGCCTTAGGTTCTTGAAAGCGTTCTAGCGCAGCTAAAACAGGCACAGAGACCGCATTTCCACGCTTTCCCGCATGGGAGCCTGCGCTCCTGCCATGGGGTCAACAAAGGCAGAATGCGGCGTGAAGAACGGCCGACCCTCGTCTGCTAAGGCGCTGTCGTAGGTGGTAAACAGCAGAACCTCTTCCTCGGTCATATGCGGAAATGTATACCAACGGTGAGATTCGACTGGATTCGGCTTGGCAAAGACACAGGCTTCGAAATCCAAATCCAGACCGCCGTACATCGGGATGTTAATCGGAATCAGTTCTTCCACCGACACCGTACTGGCATCACAAATGGCCAGCGGTCGGTCGGGTTGTTGGTGCCCTATATTTCGCCAAAGCTGAACAACAGCAATACGCTGGGCACCGATTACATCAGCGTAACTGAGACCGTTGGCAGCCAGTAGCGGAGCCAGAAACCCAGCGTAGGTGTGGTTCGGATCCGTCACCATACGCCGATAATCTTGGGTATAGTCCGAATGCACCGACTCAATGGGCGCGTAGTCACTGTGTTCAACCGCGGTCTGCGGACTCCGAATAAGAGGCTCATACACAACCGCGGCCCGACAGCCAGTGACCTCGCGCATCAACGAGGCCACTTCGGGAACATGTACCGCGCTGACCTCGTCGAAGTCGCGCCAGTTCTTCACCTTGGACACATGAGACATGAGACGGAAATTCGCCTGATCCGGATCTGGCGCGGCTTTCCGACCATCGTGTATGGATACCGTGGTCGGCTCGTGATCTAGGGCCCCGGCATAGTTCAACACTGCTTCACAGTAGACACTCAAAGCCACTCTCCTAGTTTCCAATCCAGCGCCCGGGCATCAAACCCGGTTCGCCAGCTGCTCAGTCCATACCGCCACCGACCACACTTTGATCTGAGTCAGCGTCCACTACGCGGTAGCGTACCGACCCGAAAAGCATTTCATCCCAGGACTGTTGGCCCCATGGAACGTCGCGTGTCGCATCTGGATTGGCCGGATTGCGTGCCGAGTTATCCCACCACGTGCGGTGAACCATCTTGGTTCCTGCTGGCAAAAAGCGAGGCTCTTCGAGGTCGTAATTGGTTTGCCAGTTGAAGTCATAGCGAGGTACCGACAATAGTGTTTCCTTCGTACCGTCAGGCAGATGTGCGACAAACTCCGACGCCTTACCCCGGTAGTGGGCATGGGGTAGCAAACTGTAGACCAACACATCTTGATCGAAGGTTCTCACCATCACTTCCGAGTGATTCGGCGCGCCAGCCGGAATTAAGATGCGGGGATTCAGCAAGATCATGCTGCCCAGTTTGTGCTTTGGCGGCGCTTTGTGCAGATACAGTCCCATGCGCGACGTGTCCGTTGTGGCAAGCCCTGCTGGCGTGTAATGCATTTGAAATTCGATGGTGGCACCGGCGGGTAACAAAATACCGGTGTCCTCAGGAAACGGCTTACCCACCGCTCCGGGCACATAGCCACCCAAACCACCACCAGTCCCGCGCTTCAGCCGTCCTGCGCGACGCCCCTCGGTCTCGAGTTCGCCAAAGCTTGTGATCACATGATGCAGCACGCTGCGGTCGCCTGGAATGATTTCAGCAGCCTTGACCCAGACGTCTTGATCTAGCGGATTCGTCACCATCTTGTATTTGTAATCAACAACTCCGCTGGCGGGGACGTCTTCGGGTGGAATCTCAATAATGACGTCCGGTTCTCCCATCACCCACATGGGCCACTGCTGAGCGTTCTGCGCAAGCAGATCTGCTCCCTCGCCCCGAGGCGAGCCTGCCTCGATCCAATGGACCAAGGTGCGAATCTGTTCATCGGTTAGGGAGCGGTCATTGGAGAATTCGCCCACATGAGGATCGGCATGCCATGGTGGCATGCGCTGGGTTCGGACCACTTCACGGATCATCAGACTGAAGCCACGCACCATGTTGTAATCGGTCATCGCCCAGGGGCCTATGCCGCCTTCCCGGTGACAGCTCACGCAATTGTCATTCAACATGGGCGCAATGGTGTCTGCGTAGGAAATGGTTTTGTGCTCGGCGCGACGGGCCAGCTCTGGAAAGTCCACCAAGCAGCCAGATTTTGCGTTGGCGCTGGACACCGCTGTCACCGTATCGCCCTGAACCAGCTGAGCAACCGCCTGCCTGGCACCGTCTGCATCGCCTCGATAGGCCAAGGTCCACGTGCTGGGATTGATTACCAAAGTTTCACCGGCGGTCGCCGCCAGCAGGTTTTCGCCAATGATCTGAGTCGTGTCCAGTAAGATCGGAAGCTCGATTCCCGCCTCGTCAGCCGCGGCCTGCACACTGCTGCGATTATCGCGCAAATCGGAATTAATCAGCATGATCTCCGCACCCTCAGGGGCGAATTGCTGATGTATCGACGCCAGGCTCTGAAGACTGTCGGATAGGGTTGGGCAGCTAGTGCTGTGCGTCATCAGCACCATGGCAGGCGCGTCGGCAAAGTAGTGCAACTCATGGGAAGCACCGGTGTGATCCATCAAGCGAAAATTTTCCACCCGATCACCAACGGCAAGCGCCATTACGGACCCCGTCAAACTCAGGCCCAGTGCGCCCGCCACAAGCCGCAGCAACCCGCTCAATCTCTTGTCTGTCATCATCGCAATCTCTCCCTTTCGAATACCGATAGTACCTAACCGCTCTGAGCGAACCAATCCCTTGCGAACGTCTCCAAACGACCACCGACGCGAGCCGGACGCGCTACTTCGAGCGGCCCAAGGCCGCCAAATTCGCTTCGTGTTTGGTGCGATCGACCGAGTACATGGATATACAGGCAATCATCAACATCCAGACGATAAACACCGTCGGCACATAGATCCAAACAAAATCGTTCATCACTGAATCTGGAATATCACCCGGCGAGGCGCCTACGGGAAATTGGCTCACGGTCAAGATGACGCCCGCAAAAGCCGCACCCAGACCCTGAGTCACCTTGCGCACAAAGGTGACGGAAGCAAAGAACACGCCTTCACTGCGACGCTGGGTTTTCACTTCCGCTTCTTCGACCAAGTCCGCGATCATGGAGGAGGACAATGTCTGGTAAGTAATGATCAGCGCCACATCAATGACAATAATGGCCAAAATAATGGGGAACAGCATGGGGTCGCCGTTATCAGGCATGAAGCCCATCATGCGCAACACAATGGGCGCCGGGTTCACGGTAAATGCCAGAAAACCGATCAAAATTGCCCCTTTCTTTTTCCCCAGAGTTTTAGAAATAAAGGGCGACAACATGAATCCCAGCATGGCGGAGATGACCACACTGATCGAAATGAAGCCGATCTGCTGTGTCGAAAATTCCCACAAAAACGTATAGATATAATAGCTCAAGGTCGCGGCAACCCCTGATCCTACTGCACCAAACAGTGCCGCCAAAAACAGCGCCAGGAAGGAGCGGGTGGCGAGTGTTTCAAAAATTTCTTGATAGATGCTCTTAAGCGACAAATTGCGCCTTGGGGGCGGCGACTTCAGACTGGGAATCAAGCGATGTGTGCCCAAGGCCGATGCCATGATGGCGAGAAAAATCACCCATGCCGCCACAAAACCTACCTGACCATGACCTTCGACATTGAACATACCGTTGCTGATCTCAGCGGTAGGTACCAGCAAAAACATCGTTGCAAAGGTTGCCATTAAGGTGCCACCGCTCCAGCCGAAGAAATAACGGAAGCTCAACATGTTGGTGCGCTCGTCATAGTCATCGGTGATTTCTGCCACTAAGGCGGAGCTGGGAATTTCGTATAGCGTAATCAGAGTACGCACAAAAATGGCGATGCCCACGATATAAGGAAAGAGTTCGTCTCCGCTCAGACTCGCCGGCGGATTCCAGACGAAGTAGTAACCCAAAGCCACCGGTACCGCTGCCGCGTACATGTACGGGTGCCGCCGGCCCCAACGCGAGCGGGTGTTGTCAGACATGTAGCCAATCAAGGGGTCACTCAACGCATCAAAGACCAAGGCGATCAATAGCGCCAAACTGACCAGATAGGCGCTCACCCCCATCACTTGGCTGTAGAAAATCAGGAAGAAATAATCAAAGCCGTTGTTTTTGACCCCAAAGGCCACGGACCCAAAACCGTAAGCAATTTTATTGCCGAGACTCACGCTCTTTGTCGAACTCATATTTCCCCCAGTGATCCAAACCATAAAGGCCACGTGCCGGCGCGCCGATTTTTCTCCGCTAGAGATTGCACGGTCATTGATACCGACGCAACACACCCACAAACGGATCCGCCTTGCCGTCATACCACAGCACTGTATCCTGCCGCAGACGATTTGATTACGTATTTATTCAGCAAGGTTAAGGAAGAAACATGTCGAACCGACTCGCAGGCAAAGTGGCACTCATTACTGGCGGCACCAGTGGCATTGGCGCTGCAACCGCGCAACTATTCGTCAACGAGGGCGCACAGGTAGTCATCACCGGGCGCTCAGTAGAAAAGGGTCAGGCCTTGGCTGAAACCTTAGGCCAGAACGCGACATATCACGAGGCGGATATCACTCAGGAAGAGGCTATCCGCGACTCCATCGAATTCACCACGGAAACCCATGGCAAGCTGGATGTGTTGTTCAACAACGCCGGCGGTCCTGTAGGGGCTCCCCTGGAAAAACTCACCCAGGACCACATCGATTATGGCGTTCGCCTGCTGTTATCCAGCGCCATCCTGGGCACTAAGTACGCGGTAGAACCCATGAAGGCTAGCGGCGGTGGCTGCATCATTAATAATTCCAGTATTGCCGGCCTGCGCTATCGCCAGGGCGACCTGCTGTACTCGGCACTGAAAGCCGCGCTGACCCACTACACCCGCATGGCAGGCATCGAGCTGGGCGAGCACAACATTAGGGTCAACTCGATCTCGCCGGGAGCCATCGCTACGCCGATTTTTTGGGGTGGTTCAGAGCGCGCAAACACCCTGACCGATGAGGAAAACGAGCGCAAAATGAACAAACTGCAGCAAAGTCTCGCGCGTTCAGTCCCGCTGCTGAAGACCGGTGTTGCCGATGACATCGCCGAAGCGGCTCTGTATCTGGCCAGCGACGCCGGCCGATTCGTTACCTGTCACGATTTGGTCGTGGACGGTGGCCGCACCTCGATGTTTCACGAACCAAGCTAACATCAGGCCCACGCGCAGCGTCAGTCGTGTTTCAGCGACTGACTACCGCAAAAGACCACCAATGATCGGGGCGTAGTTCACCAACGCCGTAGCCGGTTTTCGACGCTCTAGCCAGCCAAGCCGCGTCCAAGGTTTTGGCATCTTGTAAACGAGTCAGCCGCACCGGATACACTTGGCCGGCTATGCGAACTCTGGCATCAGAATTGACCAGCGCCCGACCCGACCAATACTTGCCTTCACAGACCGAACAACTCAGATACAGCGCACCGTCACCATCGGCCATACAGTTGAGATTCACGGACCAAGGAATGACACCCTGCACCTGTATTTGACACAACCCCGCAGCATTGGCGAACGACCAATCGCTGACCGGATCCTTCACTTCAACCCCAGACAGCACTGATCCGGGGATCCGCTCGCAGGGACAGCGAACGATATAGGTCATCAGGAGACCGATCACCACAATTGCGAACATCGCCCCCAACAAAGTTTTGATCCCTGGTGGTTTCTGTGACGTTGGCGAGCCAGTCACGAGTCAGACCCGGGCGTCGGGCCACAGACGAAGGAAATTCTCGCTGTAGAACGCATCGCGTATGCCGGGTTCCGAGTTTTCAAGAAAACGTTCAAACCGGCCGATGGGATCTTTCGTGCCTTCCAAGTGAGGATAATCGCTGGAAAACAAATACAAATCAGGATGAGAGTCGTTCATCAGATAGGCGACGTCCTCATGAGAGAACGGCGTAAACGCCATCTGCTCGATCAGCTGTTGCGACGGAGCGCGTTCAAATCGAACAGACTTATCCGACCGACCATAAATGCGTGAAACCCAGTCCAGCCGACGACACATTTCAGGCACCCAACCCGCACCCAGTTCTACTGCGGCACCACGTAGACCCGGATGACGGTCGAAAACGCCGTCCATCAGCAGAACGCTCAAGAACATTTCAGGGGTTTGATGCAGCACCGCTGCATCCTTGGTGCGCACATTTTCGCCACCGCCAAGCCAATCTTTGACCGGTGCTCGTCCGTTATTACCCCAAGCCTTGGAAACCTGCAGCGGCGCACCACCCACATGCAGTACGAAGGGCACACCGGCTTCGGCCAGACGCGCCCAAAACCCTTCGAGGTCAACATGGCCCGGTGAACGGTCGATCGGTGCACGATGCGGAATCCAGATCGATTGCAAACCCGCCTTAATCGCCCATTCCACTTCTTCAATAGCGCGCGCGGGATCGTCTAGGGGCACAATACCCACACCCATCAAACGATCGTCGGCCGAGCAAAAATCCACCATGTGTCGGTTGTGAGCACGCGTCGCACCATAACGCAGTACCGGATCTTTTTTACTGCTCGGGTGGAAAGGGAACGCAACCGAGTGCGTGGCGAATACCAGCTGTTTTTTGAAACCCAGAAGATCCATTGCCGCCGAGCGGTCTGGGCCGTTAAACGCACCAAGAGCCTGAATTTCCTTGGAATTTTCGATCAAAGCATCGCCCATGGCCAGTTGTGCAGCCACATGTTCTTCAGAATGCCGTCCACCCTGACTCATGATCAGTCCCACTTCATCATCGGTCACAACCGACGCTGAATAGCTGACTTCTGGAATATCATCCCGTAACGCCGGATCAGCGTAGGCTTTCAAAAAATCCGGTAGCTCCATGATGTGACTGTCTGCGTCGTAATACGCGCGATCAGCAGATGCGTAAGCCATGTTCCATTCCCTCTTTTTATCTAGCTGCGAACATACCTCAACAGGCGGAAGAGAAAAATAGAAGAATTGTCAGAATCCTCGCGGATTTCACATCGGCAACTTATAGTAAGACTTTTCTCAGGGTCCACGGCTCTGGTTTATTTCACTATCAAAAGGCCCTTTCCCATGCCCAACCTGCTGGACACTCTGTGGCAACTACAACAACAGCCCGATAGCGACCCACGTGCGCTATTTGATCAGCCTGACATCAGCGCTGATGAAGGCCAGGCACTGCAGTTTCAGCTACTGGAGCGTTGGTTGAATGAAGGGGAGGAACTCGGTGGCTGGAAGATCGGGATGACATCTGGAGAATCTCGAGATGCTCTGGGTGTCGGCGTGCGGCCGTCAGGCTTCGTGCTGAAAAGCAGAATATTCCGCAGTGGGGCGCAGATACCAAGATCGAGCCTTTACAAGGGTGGCGTTGAGAATGAACTGTGCTTTACCGTGGGCAGCGCCTTAGGAGACGGCGCGACAGCTGACGCGGCTCAGGCCGCGATAGCCGGCATGGCAGCAGGATTTGAAATCAATCAGAAGCGCTTACCGCCGAATTCACCTGCTGGCCTACGCATTGCCGATAACCTCTCCAATTGGGGGATCGTCTACGGCGAACCAATCACCCACGACCAGCTCAGCGACGATCTGTCAAAAATGAACGTCACCTTAAATCAATTGACCGACGGGCAAAGCCACACCATTGAGCAGGTTGCCAGCGAAGGACATATGGACCCTCACTATCAATCCTTGGCGATTTTGGCCCAACGCTTAGCCGACTTCGGCCACTCGCTCCAAGCCGGGCAACAAATCATCACCGGCGCTTACGGCAAAACACCGTTTGAGGTGGGTCGCTTTGCCGGCGACTTCAGCCTGGGCATCGGCCGAGCGGAACTGGAACTCACCGGTGACTGAGAGCCGCTGGCAACGGCCAAGGGCTCATGTTCAACCCCTCTGTCTTCGGCTACCATCTGGCTTTAGCATTCGTTTAGCTAACCATTTATACAAGGCTTTCGTCGTGACAGAACAAACCAGCAAACCAGAACCGACCCTGTTTTCCCTGTTATCCAGAGATACGGCAATCGCAGCCGCGGCCATTTCCGTATGGGCTGCCGCCGACACATGGCATTTGGTCACGGGCATTTGGTTTGCTCAAGCCATTAGCATTGTGAATGCGATCTTCGTGGGATACGTGCTCGGCGCACTGTTTCACGAGTGGGGTCACTACACCGGAGCAAAACTGTCCGGTGCCAACGCACCCAGAGTCAAACCTAAAGGCACCTCGTTGTTTCGATTTAACTTCGATATGGCCGAAAACTCCCAGCGGCAATTTCATTGGATGAGTTTCGGCGGCTGGGTGTTTCATTGGGGCTTGCTGCTGCTCTTGTTCCTGGCGATTCCGTTTGACAGCTTGGGCCGCATCGCCTTAGTCAGTTCGGTCTTTGGCTTCATCATCTACGCAACCGTTATTGAAACGGGTATTTTGCGCCAGACATTGGGTGGCTCGGATCCTGCGGAGACCCTAGGCAAACTGTCTGCCAAAACCTTCCAGCAAGCGGGCATCGCGGGATCTCTGAGCGGCCTATTCGCCTTGGCGGCGTTAAGCTAAAACAGCCGCTATTGATGCATCTGCGGATCAGACGATCATGACATCGCCCTCGGTGTTCCGTCTGGCTACCCATCTGCGGGCCCTGAAGATTGCCCTCGTGGTCGGCACCATTCTCGCGGCCATCAATCATGGCGACGCCATCCTAGGGGCGAGCATGACGACCACGGCCTGGGCAAAAGTTCTGATGACGTTTTGCGTGCCGTACGGTGTGTCTTGGTACTCGGCGGTAAAGGCCGAGAGTCGAGACCCCGCTAAGAGTTAATACCCGCTTCCGAGCGTGGATCACCGGCCACCCGAACATGTCGCATCGTACGAGGCTGGGAATAGTCATAGGGTCTCGCCCTATGCAGCACGCATCGGTTATCCCACATCACGACATCTCCCGGACGCCAGCTGTGAGCGAATACACGCGGTGGCTGACAGGCGAAATCTGTCAGCTGAGTCAGCAATGACTCGGATTCCTCTTCATTCAAACCGGGTATGGCGTGGGCATGTCGACCAATAAATAATGCGGGGCGCTGTGTCACCGGATGCACTTTAATCAGCGGGCGCAAAGGAACGTCTTGATCGCTGAGTCCGTAGGACGCGCCGCTACTGGCCTTATGACCTACTTTGGCTTGGCTGTAATAAAGCGAATGATGAGCTGCCAAGTCGGCTATTTTTTCGCGAGTAGCAGAATCCAGCGCATCAAAGGCTGCTCGCATGTCTGCCCATTCGGTTTGCCCGCCTTCCTCTGGCACCACATCCGCAGCCAAAATAGACGCCCGGGCCGACAGCGGCATGTACGTACTGTCCGTATGCCACCCTTCATTGCCCTTGAGAATTTGAAAGTGATCACTGCTCAGATCTACCGAGCTGCCGTCTGCTTTACGATTGCTGATGGGCACCGCCTTACGATTCGTCATCAGTTCTTCCAGCGGGCCAATACGCTCGCCTAGCGCAATATGCGCATTCTCTTCAATATGCTGAGCAGGAAAAACGAGCACCGCGTATTGGTACCATGCCGCTTCAATGGCCTGCCATTGGTCGTCGTTTAACGAGTTGAGATTTACACCGGTTACCGTTGCACCCAGCGTCGCCTGTGTGGGTTCGATATTCATGCCTCTGGCTCCCCTTAACGTTGCTTCTAGCTGGTGCCGATAGACAGCAAGTTTTCAACTGGCTGGTACAGCTCTTCCAGATAGATCACATCTTCAACGGCCAGTTGTATGCCCACAGCGGCAACCAGATCATCCAGCTGACTGACTTTAGAAACCCCAACGATGGGGGAAGTCACTTCGGGCTTGTTAATCAACCATGCCACCGCAATTTGCGCCGGCGAGCACTCGTACTTACTAGCCACCTCTATCACGCGCTCCGCAATGGGAAACACATGATCGCCGTGATACAGGCTTTCGGTGCGGTCCCGATCCTTGCCTTGGGAACGATTGGTACTGCCACCACTGAAACCGCCTTGATAGGAGCCAGCTAAGATACCCCGCGCCAAAGGCGACCAAGGCGTTAGCCCGACCTGAGTGCTGGCGCAGTACGGGTTCATTTCGCGTTCTTCTTCCCGGTAGACCAAATTGTGGTGATTTTGCATGGAAACAAATTGGGTCCAATTGTTCATCTTGGCGGTGAGTTGTAGCTCTGCGAATTGCCAAGCGAACATGGACGAACCACCCAAGTACAGTACCTTGCCTTCTTTGACGGCGTCGTGCAGAGCTTCCAGCGTTTCTTCAATGGGCGTTTGGGCCGCACCGGGTATGCCATGTGGATGGCGGTGAATGACCAGATGGTCGATGTAATCGTGACCGGAACGTTGCAGGCAGGCGTCGATACCCTCGCGCACGTGTTTACGGGAGAGGCCGCCTTGGTTCGCACCACGACCCATGGGCATGGCGATTTTGGTTGCCAGCACGTATTCGTCCCGAGGCATCATTTCTTTAAGTAGTGCACCGACGACTTCTTCAGAGGCGCCAAGGCCATAAATGTCGGCGCAATCGAAATAGAACAGTCCGTGGTCAATTGCAGCCTTTACGATGGGTCGCGCCTCATCAAGGGTTAGTGTCCAATCCCCCTGATGACCTCGCCCCGGGATACCAAAATTCATGGTACCCAGACACAGCTGCGACACCCGTAGCCCACTTTTCCCGAGTTGAACCGCCTTTAACATTGTTTCCCCCAATAAATCGTCGTTACTGCTCGAAAGTCTTTTATATCAGAAAATGGGGCACGGAACGGATTGCTGTATTCCCAATGAAGTCGCCTATTCCCTCCACACCGCCAGCTTTGTTAACGTTAGCCCACAAAAAAAAAGAGACGTTACATGAGTCAGTCAATTGCCGTAGTCGGCGCTGGAATTTGTGGCCTGTTCACCGGCCTGTCCCTAGCGCGTAAGGGTTTCGACGTCACGTTGTTTGAACGAGATGTTCCGCCACCGCAAGGTAGTGCCGAGGATGCGTTCTTTTCGTGGCAGCGCCGAGGTGCCGCACAGTTTCGCCACCCACACGCGTTCTTGGGCCTCATGTGCAGTGTGCTGGGCGAGAACTATCCCGACTTACTGGATGAGCTACTTGCAGCGGGTGCGCGAAAAATGACCTTTGCCGACATGGTGCCCAAGCACCTGACGGATCAGTACCAACCCGAGCCCGGCGACGACAAGCTTTGGATGCTGCTGTGTCGCAGAGCAACCATTGAAACCATTCTGCGGCGCTATGTGGAACGCGAACCCAACCTGCGCATTCGCAGCCAAACATTTGTCACCGACGTGCTCGTCGCACAAACACAGACCGGCACCGGCGAAAACACGCTCACCGTGACAGGTTTGGAGCTCACTGATCGACAGAACAAGAACTTAAAAAGCACCCACAGCGCAGACATCATCGTGAATGCGTCTGGCCGTGCGGACAAGTTTTACCATTGGTTACAGGCCAAGGGTGCGGAGATCACCGAACAACGTGATGATGCTGAAATCGTGTATTACACGAAGCATTACGCGCTGCGCGACGGCGTCAGCGAGCCGGAACGCGACAGCGACAACCCCTCTGCAGGTGATCTAGGCTATCTGAAGTACGGGGTTTTCCCTGGAGACAACGGTCATTTTGCGATCATCCTTTGCCTGCCCAACAACGAAAGCGAACTCAGAGACGCCGTGAAAGATGGCGACAAATTCGACCAAATTTGCATGAACATTCCGGGACTGGTGCCTTGGATCAGCGAGGACAAGGCGACACCGACGACCGCCCCCTTTGGCATTGGCGAAATCCACGCGGTCTGGCGGGACTACATCCCCAGCGATGCAGCGCCTAAGCTGCTGAACTATTTCGCCGTTGGCGATGCGGCAGCGCGCACCAATCCCTTGTACGGCCGCGGCTGCAGTACTGGCACCCTGCACGCGCACTTACTCAGCGAGGTGCTCAGCAGTGAGGACGACCCTTGGCAGCGGGCGCTGGCTTTTCGAGCCAAAACCGAAGAAGAAATCAGGCCGATTTTTAATGCCAGCTTGAATGAAGACAAAAACGGCATTAAAAAAGCCGAGGCCGTTCGCGAAGGCCGCACGGTGGATAAGGCGAGATCACTAAAACAGTGGTTCGGGCTGGCCTTCGGCGACGCGCTGGTCGCAGCGGCCAAGTATCACCTGCACGTGCATCGAGGCATCATGCGCACGGTGAATCTGGTGGAAAAACCCGGCGCATTTTTAAAAGACAAGAAAATCCGCAACACCGTGTTCCGCTATATGCTGTTCGGTCGCAAAAAGAATGCGGCGGCTCGCATCCAGCGCGGTGCCAGCCGTGACGATATGATTCGCACGGTCTGTGATCCGTCCTAGCACATCACACGACGTTTAGATTCGCCGGCTTCGACCGGTATCCCATGCAAGGAAATCCGTAATGCAAAATCTCTTCTCAGTTCAAGGCAAAGTCGTTGTCGTTACCGGCGGCTCACGAGGCATCGGCGAAATGATCGCCGCTGGCTATTTGGCCAACGGCGCCAAGGTCTACATAACCTCGCGTAAGGCCGACGTCTGTGACGCGACCGCAGCCCGCTTGATGGACACCTATGGCGGCGAATGTGTGTCCATTCCAGCGGATATGGCGACATTGGCGGGCATCGAAGGTTTTGTGAGCGAATTTCGCACCAAGGAAACCCATCTGGATGTACTTGTGAATAACGCCGGGGTCGCTTGGGGTGCACCATTGGAAGACTTTCCTGAGGTGGGCTGGGACAAGGTCATGGACACCAATGTGAAAGGCGTCTTTTTCCTGACGCAGAAGCTGCTGCCTTTGTTGGAGCAAAACGCGGCGCATGGCAGCCCCGCCCACGTCATCAATGTGGGTTCCATCGATGGCATCAAGACGCCGATTTTCGATAATTTTTCCTATGGCCCCTCGAAAGCCGCAGTTCACCACCTGACCCGCGTTTTGGCCGCACATTTGATCAAGCGCCACATTATCGTTAATGGCATCGCACCGGGGCCCTTTCCGACCTATATGCTCAGTGCTGGTGTGGGCGGCGGCGGTGATACCGAAAACACGGATTGGGATGCCCTAGGCAAGGGCAATCCGCGCGGACGGGTGGGCACCCCTGAAGACATTGCGGGACTGGCGATTTTTCTCAGCTCCCGGGCCAGCGGCTTCACCGTGGGCGACGTGATCACCTGCGACGGCGGATCTGTCGTCTCTTAGCACACTGACGTCCCATCTCGACGATCTGGCGCTAGGTTATCTGGCGCTTTTGCAGACCCGGGGAATACATACTGATTAAACGCTGGTCTTTCCCCCAAGCCGGGGAGGCACTTTCCGGCACCTCAGCCCTCAACGCCTGCACCGCATGATCCACCTCTTTTAACTCCGCTAGACCTTCAAGATTGGCAGGCACGTTCGCTACCAGCGTGGCCAACCGCTGAATCAGCCGCTCGCAGCGTTCCGCTTGGGCGACAAATTTTCCCGCCCACGCACAGAACGCCGTGTAAATGTATAGCGTTTCCCGTAGACCAAAATGCGCCACTTGGCTGGCGTCCAGCGGTGTTGGTACCGCGACATTGTCCAGATGAGCGATCCCTTGACTCATTTCGGCCAGAAAGTCGCCATATTTGTCCGTCAAGTTCAGACCCTCAGTCGCCCGTTCAATGCTGTAGTAATTTGCCGCTTCTCCGCGATCCGCTTTGATCACCAAGTGCGACAACGATGCGCTGCAGGCAACCCAGGTTTTATAGCCACTCAGCTGCACGCTGCCGTTGTGGTGCAGGGCTTTGACCCCGGGCAGGGGCGGGTCATTCTTTCGGTCCTCGGAAACGGCAAAGGCTGCGATGCCATCAGTCGAAAGTTCAGCAAAGGTATGGCGCAGCGCACACTGATATCCGGCCACAAACACCCAAGCCATACGGTCAGCCAGCAAGCCGCCCTGCACCGCTTGGGCGGTCAGGGAGTCCAACCCAGAGACCTGTTCTGACCACAGCGCTGCGTAGGCGTGTTCGTCTGGAACCTCTATCGCCACGTAAGCGGCCAATGTTGTTTGGTAATCAACTGTCATACCGGTGCACTCCCTCGCACCTGCAGGCGATGAATCAAACGCGGATCGTCGCCATGATCGTGAACCGCATAGTGCAGCAAGCAGCGGTTATCCCACATCACCAGGTCGCCTGCCTGCCACTGATGCCGCGCTTGATATTCGGGACGAACGCAGTGTTCAAACAGGTAGTCCAACAACACCTTACTTTCCTGCCGTGACCAATCACGAAACTGTCGGGTAAATGCCCGGCAGACATACAGCGCACGCTGACCGGTTTCGTCATGCGTTCGTACGACCGGGTGTTCGGCCTCAGACGCTTGATCCGGATCCTGACCGTACAAGCGCGCCAGATCCTTGGCTGAGTGCAGGGCCACCAACGAATCCACCAAGGACTTCATACCAGTGCTCAGCTCTTCGTAGGCGTGAATCTGATTCGCAAAGGCGGTTTCACCGCCAATGGCCGGCGCCTCAAGGGCATAGAGCATGGTGAGCTTTGGCGGCTTGGGGTCATAGGTCATATCCGAATGCCAATGCTGGTTCACGTCGCGCTTTTTACCGTGATTACGCAGCTCGATTATATTCGGGTAGCCCGGCAAACTGCCGTAAGGAAAGGGCACCAATTCGCCCCAATGCTGGGCGAACGCGATTTGTTCGTCTGGCGTTAGCTGCTGCTTCGGAAAGACCAATACGTGATGCTCTCCGAACAGTTCGTTCAGCGTCGCGGCTTCGTCCTCTCCCACCGCACGCACATCGAGGTCTTCTATCACTGCCCCAAGGGGCGCTGCCATTTTCGTTACGCGCATTCACTATCCTTACTGCAAACCAGCCATAACTTAACCACAACCGGTCGAATTTTACCCCTGCAAAACCCTCCACCCGAAAGGTTACACTCGCGGCGAATTCTTTAATGCGGAGCAAGATATGCCTTTCAGCACCAGCACAATCGGTACACAAACGGAATCCGTCCAGCACACCACCGATGCGCGCTGGCTGATGGCCTATGCCGGAAGCCTCGGAGATACGAATCCGATGTACATGGATACGACCCGCGAAATCTATGCCCACCCGGTCTTTCCGGTGTGTCTGGAGTGGCCGTCCATACAAGCCACCCGTCAGCTCGCCGGCGCAGGCGGACTAACAGATAGCGAAGCAAGCAAGGGTGTACACGCCACCCACGATCTGCACATTTACCGAACCATCGGCCCCAATGAAACGCTACGCACACAGGTTCGGGTGATTGACGTGCGGGAAATCCGGCCCGGTGCCGCCTGCGTTATGCAAATCGACACACTAGACAGAGAAAATCAGCTGGTTTGCCGAACCTATCAGACCAGCATTTACCGCGGTGTGGGTGTAAGCCAAGACCACGGCAACCCAGGAAAAGCCGCTCCGCCCTTGCCGGCGCAAGCCTCGGACTTTGAGGTGGACAACGTGATTTCCATTCCCGTGGCCGCACATTTGGCCCATACCTACTCCGAATGCGCTCACATATGGAATCCGATTCACACCGACCGTGCGGTTGCCCTTGCCGCAGGCCTACCCGACATCATTTTGCATGGCACCGCAACACTTGCTTTGGCGGTGAGCGCCTTGGTCGATCAACAGTTAGGTGGGAATGCCGTTAGGGTGACTCGCCTGGGTGGCCGGTTCGCCGCCATGGTGTTGATGCCCAGCGATATTGAACTTCAGATGGGCAAGGCCGATAACGGCAGTATCGGGTTTCGTGTGCTTAACGCGCAGGGCCAAGAAGCCATCAGCCAAGGCTTCCTGAGTTACCAGTAGCCTTGCTGTTTAGAAGCCAGATCGACAAAACGTCGAGCCTCGCGCGGCGACGCTAGACGACCTTGTCTAAGTCCCGGTTGTCTGTTTCCTTCAACGCATGAATCGCAAACCATGTCAGCACGTTGGCTAGCGCAATGTAGCCCGCAACCCACATAGAGCTGCCAAAGATCAGCAACAAGGTTGTCGCGATAATGGGTGCAAAACCACCGCCTAAAATAGCACCCAACTGATAACCCAGTGAGGCGCCAGAATAGCGAACCTCAGTGCTGAACAACTCGGACAATAGCGCCGCCTGAGGGCCATACATCATGGAAATGAAGATATGACTGATGGAGAGACCCGCGGTAATCAGATACCAATTGCCGGTGTCGATCATGGCGAACATCACGAAGGCCCAAATGCCGGTCAGGATCGCACCCAGCTTGTAGATGCCCCGGCGTCCATGACGGTCCGACCAAGCGCCAAAGAAAAAATTTGCCGGAATCGCGAACATCGTGCTGACGAGCACGGCCGTCAGCATATCCGAGCGCGCAATGTTCAAACCCTCGGGGTCCGTGCCGTAAGAAATGATGAAGGCAACACAAATGTAGAAGGTCACTTGCACACCCAAGAACGAGCCCGCAGCCAAGGCTATTTCCCTCGGGTAGGTGGTCAACGCTTTGAGCACTGGTGAGCGTGGCTTAGCCTCCGCGGGCTGAGAAGCTTCCGCCAACTCTTTGAACGCTTCGGTGTCTTCCAACTTGAGCTGCACGTAAAGACTCAGGCCGATAAGCAGCACACTGGAAATGAAGGGCACCCGCCAGCCCCAATCCATAAAAGCTTCATCAGACAGACTGCCGCTCACCGCGAGGAACGCGAGATTGGCGAGCACCAAACCCGCCGGCGCGCCACATTGCGCAAAAGCACCATAGAAACCGCGTTGGTTCGATGGCGCGTTTTCCGTCACCAACAACATCGCGCCGCCCCACTGCCCACCAACGGCCAAACCCTGAACAAAGCGCAAAAAAATCAGCAACACAGGTGCCAGTGGTCCAATCTGGGCGTAGCTGGGCAACAAGCCGATCAGCGTAGTCGCCACCCCCATCATCATCAATGCAGTCACCAAGGCAGCCTTTCGCCCTACCCGATCCCCAAAATGGCCAAACACCACGCCGCCAATGGGACGTGCTAAAAAACCAACGGCAAAGGTGCTGAAAGAAGCCAGCAGGCTGACATAGCGCGGCATGTCTTCGGAAAAAAACAGGACAGGAAAGACCAAGGCTGCCGCAGTTCCGTAAATAAAGAAGTCATACCATTCGATACTGGTGCCACCCAAGGCGGTCATGGCGACGGTACGCATGGAGCGAGCATCAGGTTCCGAATTAGCTTGATTGTCGTGTTGATCTGTCATGTTGCTAGTATCCTTGGATCATTGGCGATGCGATGCGACCGCAATAAAAGGAGCACTCATCCCAATATTTCTCTAAGACAGGAACAGCGCGAGTCCACATGAGCAATTGGATTCCCCTCCGTCTCGCTCTTAGGTCATCATATCGCATTACAGCAAGATAACGAGACCGGCATCTGGAACCCATGAAAATCCGACTTTTCCTGTTAGCGGCTATTGTCGCCACGATGCCGCACGCAGCCGCTGACGCACCCTTGCGTATTGCGGTTGCGAGCAACTTCGCCCCGCAACTGAAAAACGCAGTAGCCGCGTATCAAACCCAACGTTCCGATTCGGGTGAGATCTCCATCAGTGTGGGCTCAACAGGAAAATTGTTTGCCCAGATCAGACAAGGTGCGCCCTTCGATTTGTTTTTTGCCGCCGACCAACCACGTCCCGCCAGACTGTACGACGAAGGTTTTACAACCGGACCGAACCAAACCTATACCACAGGACGATTGGTTTTTTGGCATCCCAAGCGGGCAGCATCGATGGCACTGACAAAACAGATGGATCAAACGCAGCGGCTCGCCATGGCAAACCCCGCACTCGCTCCCTATGGACTGGCGGCCCAGCAAACCATGGCCTATCTGAACTGGAACCCCAAGGCCAACACCGTAATCGCAACGGCGGAAAATGTCGGTCAAACCTACGCCATGATCGTGACCGGCAACGCCGATGCAGGCTTCGTGGCGCTATCTCAAGTCCTTGAGCAACGGGTGCCCGAAGGCACCTTCACCACCGTGTCCGCGGCCGCCCATGACCCGATCAAGCAAGACGTGGTGTTGCTCAACACCGGATCGCAATCAGCACGCGCCGCAGATTTCCTCGACTTCTTTATGGACAATCATGCCCAAACACAAAACGCTGCCTTCGGGGCTGGTTCTATCGTCCAATAAAGACTGGATCTCGCTTCTCAACAAATGCCTTGGTTGCGTTGCGATGATCTTCAGTGCGGCCACACTGCCGATGGTGAGTCGCTTCAAGGTCGAGACAGTCGTTCAGGTCACCCGACGACAACGCCCGCGCAAAGTTCTCTTTCATGTAGCGATAGGCCACCGTAGGCCCCGTGGCCAGCTGGCCGGCAATTGCTTCAGCCTTGGCCGTCAACTCGTCGGGCTCGCTCACCCAGTTCGTCAGCCCAAGGTCGAGGGCCTCATGAGCGCTCACCCGTTCGGACAAAAAGTAGAGTTGTCTGGCCTTGGCCGTGCCCACCAGCTGAGACATAAAGAACGTACCGCCGTAGTCACCAGAAAAACCCACCTTAGCGAATGCCGTGGTCATGATGGCCGTACTCGCCATGATGCGCATATCACAGGCCAGGGCCAGTGACAGACCAGCACCTGCGGCCGCACCGGGCAGCACCGCAATGGTGGGCTTCGGCATGTTATACAGCCTGCCAGCGGTAGCACGCTGGGCAATGCGCTGACGATGCACGGCTTCATCAATGGTGTCCTGAGCCGCACCACCGGTGGTTTCTGCATCCCCGCTGCGGGCGGCCATACCCTTGACGTCTCCACCAGCGCAAAACCCCTTGCCTGCCCCGGTCAGCACCACGCAACGCACATCAGCATTCAGTTCCGCATCTTCTAATTGAGCGGCCAGTGCAGTGCTCATCTTGCCCGTTAATGAGTTGCGCGCTTCGGGTCGATTCATCGTCAGCGTTAACACCCCTGCCTCCAGAGTTGCCAGCAGTTCCTTGGTGCCTGTATCAATTTGCTCCGTCATCGTTCTCTCCTCCTAAAAGTCTTTGGCCTGAGCTTATCAATGTTCATGCAAATACACAGGCTCTCAGCACCGGCCTAATACCCTTGCCTCTCGATGCAATCTCACTACACTCGGTCCAAAACATTGGGAAAGATTTCGTGCTGACCCCGGTTATATCTCTTCACTTGGCCACCGTGACACCAGCAGCTGTCATCGGTGCCTACCTTTTGCTTCGGGCCAAGGGCACACCTTTCCATCGCCTGCTGGGCAAGGCTTATATGGTACTGATGTTGACCACGGCACTGCTTTCATTGTTGATTCCTGCAGCCGTGGGCCCACAACTTCTAGGTCACTTCGGAGCAATTCACCTGCTCTCCCTACTCGTACTGTACAGCGTACCCGGCGCCTACATCGCCGCTAAAAAACGCAACGTGCCGGCACACAAGAGCCATATGATCGGCGTCTACGTTGGCGGCGTTTTGGTTGCCGGGCTTTTCACCCTCGCCCCGGGGCGCTATCTGCATCAGCTGCTCTTTAGCTGACCGGAGCCTCGCTCTGCGCTTATACTCGACCAATTCACGTATTCGGCATGAGGAACCCAGACATGACACAGCAGCACTTTGAGACCTTCGATCTCACCATTGAAAATGAGATCGCACACATCTGCCTAAACCGACCGGATAAGCGCAACAGTATGATTCCGTCGTTTTGGGAGGATCTGCCCAACGTTGTGCAGGACATAGACGACGGGGCCAAGGCTCGGGTCATCGTCATTTCTTCCAGTGGCCCGGTCTTTACCGCAGGCATGGACTTAAACGCCTTTACACCCAAAAGCCATCAAAATGCCGATGAAGCCAAGCGCGAGCGCATTCGTCATGGGGCCGCTTTTTACGATACCGCGCGCAAAACCCAAGCCGCCTTTAACGCGTTAGAAGCCTGCAGATTGCCAGTATTGGCGGCCATTCAAGGCGGCTGTGTTGGCGGCGGATTGGATATGGTGACCGCTTGTGACATGCGCTACTGCACTCAGGACGCCTTCTTCACGATCTTTGAGATCAACATCGGAATGACCGCAGACGTCGGTACGTTCCCCCGACTGGTGCAGCAAATGCCAGAGGGACTGGTGCGCGAATTAGCCTATACCGGAAGACGCATGGCCGCTGATGAAGCCCTCAGTACAGGCCTCGTCAACCGCGTGTTTGCCAGCCATGAAGCAATGCTCGCCGGGGTCATGGAGATCGCTGCAGAGATTGCCTCCAAGGCTCCGCTGGCGGTCTATGGTTGCAAACACATGATCAATTACTCCAAGGATCACACGACGGCTGATACGTTGGACTATATTGCTATCTGGAACGCCTCGTTTTTACAAAGCCAAGAGATGCAAGAGGCTATGGTCGCCAATGCGGAAAAACGTCCTGGAGACTTTGTCCCACTGCCGGGCCGTCAAAAGAGTTTTGGTTCGCATTAAACGGGATTCCAGGGAGGGAAAACGATGACGATTCAACTGCGGCAAATTTGTTTGGTGGCTCAGGACATTCAGCAGGTCGTTGATGATCTGCGCAGCGTCTTAGGCATCAACAGCTGCTATGTCGACCCGGGGGTCAAAGCCTTTGGTTTGGAAAACAATCTCATGCCTGTGGGCCGAAATTTTCTTGAGGTGGTTGCGCCAATTCAAGACAACACCGCCGGCGGACGCTATCTGCAACGTCGTAACGGCGATGGCGGCTACATGGTCATCACCCAAATTGACACCTATGCCGAACACCAGCGCCTGCGTCAGCGGGCCATCGATGCCGGTGTGCGAGTTGCGCACGAACACAGCAGCGAACAATGGACTCTGACCCAACTGCATCCCGGTGATTTAAAGGCAGCCTTTTTGGAGCTGGAATACGACAAGGACGAGGACTTCAATGGCCGCTGGAATCCGGTGGGCGGATTCGGCTGGGAAGACCAAGTCAAACAGGATGTCACCACAGATTTCGTTGGTGTGGAGCTTCAGGGTGATGACCCTGAAGCGTTGGCAGCACTTTGGGGACAGTGCACGGACCTAGCGGTAGAGACCAATCCTGCGGGGCAGCCGTGTCTTTCGTTCAACAATGCCACGCTGCGGTTCGTCCCGATAACCGATGGGCGCGGCCCCGGCTTGGGCGGATTGGATATTACCGTAGCGGATCGTGAACATATTCTGCGGGAAGCCAAGGCGCGCGATGGCTACATCAGCGATGATCAGGTCATGATCTGTGGCACGCGCTGGCATTTAATTGGCGGCTGACGGGTCTTATTCGGCGCTGTCACCGACCACGCGGTCTGCGATGAGCCGCTGAATCTCCGCGTCTGCCACACCAAGTTCGGCAAGAATTTCGCGACCATGCTCGCCCAAATGAGGCGCTCTACGCGGCGCAACCGGTTGCGCCGCGTCGGAGAAGAAACCCGGCTGCAAATAGCGCAGACTGCCCAACTCCGCATCGTCCATGGTTTGCAAGATCCCTGTGGCGGCCAGCTGGTCATCAGCGAATATCTCCTGTAAGGAATTCACCACCGCACAAGGCACATCGTGACTTCCCAACGCGTCTAGCCATTGTTCATTGGTTCTGCTCGGCGCGACTCGGGCGATGAGTTCGTAGAGCTCATCAATACGATGTGAGCGCGCGGCACCGTCGCGAATCCAGTCTGAGGCTGCCAGCTGATCTTCTTCAACCAGAGTCAAGAATCGCACCCACTGCTTCGTGCTATACGGCATGATCGCCATATAGCCATCAGCGGTTTTAAACGGACGACGGTTTGCCGACATCAAACGCTGGTACCCGATCTCCCCTTGGGCTGGCACCATCGTGTGACCGGCAAGATGCTCCGCCATCATAAAGCTGGTCATGGTTTCTAGCATGGGCACCTCGATGCTTTGCCCCTCGCCTGTGCGGAGCCGATGCACTAAGGCAGCGGCGATCGCCAGCGCCAGATGCAGCCCCACAACCTTGTCACACACAATACTGCGTAAAAACCGGGGCGCGTCATCCCCATCGGCGTTAAGCGCAGCAATACCTGAACGTGCCTGAATAATATCATCGTACGCGGGGCTGTTTGCATCCGGCCCATGACTGGCGAACCCCGGCGACCAACAATGCACGATATCTGGCTTGATTAGCTTGATCTGCTCATAGGAAATACCAAGAGCCAGTGCCGACATACCGCGCATGTTGTGTACAACCACATCTGCGTCCTCGACCAATCGAGCCAGCACATCCTGGCCAGCCGGCTGCTTCAGATCTAATGCCATACTGCGCTTGTTGCGATTGAAGTTCGCAAAGCCCGCACCAATGTCTGCGCTGGGCCCCGGGCGCACCGCGCGAAATCCGTCGCCCTCCAAGGGCTCTACTTTCGTAACTTGGGCACCAAAATCACCAAGAAACTGGGTGGCATAAGGCCCCAGTACCACCGTGGTGAAATCCACCACTTTGATGCCCTCAAGCAAATTCAACACGGTCGAGACACACTCCTGAACGGGACTATTCGGTCGGGGTTAATCAAATTCTTTTTCGCCGCTGGCAAACAAAAGGTAAAAGACCATGCCAAACAGAGTCACACCGGCGGTGACTTGAAAGACAAGATCCCACGACCCTGTGTACTCCAAGATCAAACCCGTCACGGCCACCCCTACAATACCGGGAATGGTGCCCGCGGTATTTGTAATGCCCATTAACGTGCCTGCGTGTCTGGGGGCTACGTCCATATGATTCACGTTGAACCCGCCAATGCCCGCAGCGCCAAACAGTTTGCCCAAACAAAGTATGCCAATGGCGGCCCATACCGTATCCACCGTGGTGACGAGCAGCAAACAAGCCGCCAAACCACCGAACGCAATGGTTTGCATGATTTTTCTTACTCGGGTGACGCTCATACCGCTGACAATCATGCGGTCTGCGATGTTTCCGGCAACGTTCAAACACAAAAATGAGGTGATATGAGGCAGCATGGCCACATAGCCGATATCGCTGAAGGGAACACCAAGCCCCTCGTTTACGTACTTGGGCAGCCAAGACAGAATCACGTAGAGGGTCCAGTTGTTGCAAAAGTGCGCAACCAAAATAGCCCAAACTGCTTTGCTTTTGAGAAAAACCCAGATAGGCGGCGTTTCCTGACCTTCCGCGGCTTCGCTGAAACGGGCATTACTCTTAATAAAATCCAGCTCTGCTGCAGAAATACGCGGATGGTCTTGGGGGCGTGTGCTGACAATGTACTGCCACGCAGCGAACCAGATCACCCCAACCAACCCAAACAGGTAAAAAGCCCACTCCCAACCCAGGTAGGTCACGATCAGCGGCGTGACGATCAGCGCAAATACGGTGCCGATAGGAATCGCGCTGGCGTTGAAGGCTATGGCCTTCGCGGTTTCACCCGCCGGAAACCATCTCGTCACCAAGCTGTAGACCGAAGGAAAGGTCACCGCCTCGCCGAGACCCATGCCAATTCTGGCGAGGTACAACATCATTAAGCCGCCCATGGCCGCCCAAGGGGTAATCAGCGTGAACAACGACCAAATCAGTACCCCAGCACCCAGAACGATCTTGCCGCCGAACGTATCCGCGAGCCGGCCCCCGCCGATCTGCATCAGCAAGTAGCCGATATAGAACGACGACAAAATGTATCCTTGGGTTTCCAAATTCCAACCGTAATCTTCGGCCATAGGAATGATGGCCACGGAAATATTGACCCGGTCGATGTAGCAGACAAAGGTCGCCGCAAAACACATGGCGATGATTGAGTAGCGGGTTTGCCAGAACCCGTCTCTCGTGGCATTCAGTTCAGACATGTTCCCTCCAGACATTGCCCGTTTCTCTCCCAATGCTCGAAGGTAACCCAGCGCGACTCTACTGTCGCCTACCCCTGCGTTCTGGAACACAGCATCTCAGACCGCCCTAGCCCTCCGAGGTCGGGTCTTTTGAAACCACCATCAAGGTTTTACCGAAGTTGTCACCTCGCAACATTTGGGCAAAAACATCAGGAGCGAGTTCAAGACCGTCGCGTTTGTCCTCGAGATAGTCCACCTCGCCACTGCGAACATAGCCTCCCATCTCCTGCAAAAAACGGTCTTGATAGTCCGCCACAAAATTACCCACAAACAAATCGTGCACCAGCACCTGCTGACGCTCGAATGTCTGAGCGCCACGCTCTCGCCACTGGGCGCGGGGATCACCACCATCAACATTGCCGTATTGGGAAATCAGGCCGCAAAGCGAAATCCGTGCGCCTGGGTTTAACAGCGGCAGCACGGCATCGAATACTGGTCCCCCAACATTTTCAAAATAGATATCGCAGCCGTCAGGACACGCCTGCTTAAGCTCGTCGGCAAAATTCTCAGAGCGGTGGGATACCGCCGCATCCACCCCCAGGGTTTGCAGATAGGCCAATTTTTCGTCGGACCCTGCAATGGCGACGACCCGACATCCGTAGAGGCGTCCCAGTTGAGCAACCACCTGCCCGACACCACCGGAGGCTGCAGAAACCACCACGGTCTCTCCCGGCTGGGGAACGCATTGGACGATCAATCCAGAATACGCCGTAAGACCCAACATACCCATCACACCAATGGCAGTAGAGATCGGTGCTTGCGCCGGGTCGAGCTTGCGCGGAAACATGTAGCCGAACACATCGATGTTGTCACCGGACAAACCATATTGCTGCCAGCCATTGGTATTGAACACAAAGTCTCCTTCGCTATAGCCTGGCAACCGACTGGCAACAACCTGCGACACGGTGCGGCCGTGACAGACATCTCCGGGCGATTCGGCACCACTCCGCCGGCGCCCCCACTGATAGGGATCAAGCGACAGATAGACGGTGCGCGTCAGAATCTGATCTGCTGCGGGATCCGGAATCGTCTCTTGGCACCAACGGAAATCTTCCAATACAGGCCAGCCATGCGGGGGTTTTCGGGCCAAACGCCACTGTTCATTTTTCATCGCCAATCTCTCGTTGTTGGAACCTGTGAAAGGATTTGTCTCCTTGCAATCAATAGTATGCCCGCATCGGCTCTCTTTTCTTCAGACGGATTCCTTTGTATAAACTGGGGGGTGAAACATTAGGAGGGAAAACCGGGTGACTGAAACAGCGAATATCGTGGAACTCATGGGCGGACTGGACTTCGACCCGGCAGCACTCAAAGCGAAATATCTTGCAGAGCGCGACAAGCGACTGCGCGATGACGCCAACGAGCAATACGTAGAAGTCACCGCTGAATTCTCTCACTACGTCGACGACCCCTATGTGGACCCCGGCCACACCCGGGAACCACTGTTCGATACTGTGGAGATGGCCATTATTGGAGGCGGTTTCGGCGGGTTGTTGATGGCCGCGCGAATGAAAGAAGCAGGGTTCAACGACATTCGCATGATCGAAAAAGCCGGCGACTTTGGTGGCACCTGGTATTGGAACCGCTACCCTGGGGCCATGTGTGATGTAGAGTCATACTGTTATCTGCCACTGCTGGAAGAACTCAACTACATACCAGAGCATAAGTATTCCTTCGCGCCGGAAATTCTCGAGCACAGCAAACGCATTGCCCGACATTACGATCTGTACGACAACGCCTGCCTACAAACCAGTATCACCAACCTGACTTGGGATGAGGACACCGAACACTGGATCATCGAAACAGACCGTGGCGATAAAATGCGGGCGCGCTATGTGGCCATGGCCAATGGCCCGTTGAGCCGACCCAAGTTACCCGGTATCGCCGGCATCAATGATTTTGCGGGGCACACCTTCCACACCAGCCGCTGGGACTACGCGTATACCGGCGGCAACTCCTACGGCAATCTGAGCAACCTCAAAGATAAGCGTGTTGGCATTATCGGCACGGGCGCCACCGGCGTGCAGTGTATTCCGCATCTGGGAGAGTGGGCCAAGGAACTGTACGTGTTTCAGCGCACGCCTTCCTCCATAGACGCGCGCAACAACCGCAAAACCGATCCCGAGTGGGCCGCCAATCTGAAACCGGGTTGGCAGAAAGAACGCATGGACAATTTCAATATTCAGGTCAGCGGCGGCGACCAAGAGGTGGATTTAATCAACGATGGCTGGACCGATATCTTCCGTAATTTGACCGGTATCGCTGCTAAGTTGGCTAGCCGTAAGCTGGGGCGGCGACTGACCGGCGCTGAGCGCGCCGAACTGATGGAGTTATCCGATTACAAGAAGATGAACTTCATCCGCGCCCGAGCAGAAGAAGTCGTCAAAGACCCCAGCGTGGCCGAAAGTCTGAAACCTTGGTACCGACAATTCTGTAAGCGTCCGTGTTTCCACGATGAGTATTTGGACACATACAATCGCGACAACGTCACGCTCGTGGATACCCACGGTAAGGGTGTGGACGCTCTCACCCCGACCGGTGTTCAGGTTGGCGATCAACACTACGACGTAGATTGCCTGATTTTCGCGACAGGCTTCGAGGTGGGCACCACGTTTACTCGCAGAGCGGGTTACGACATCGTGGGCCGCAACAACCAAACCTTGAGCGATCATTGGCGCGACGGCTTGCGCACTTTCCACGGCCTGACCAGCCATGGTTTCCCGAATTGTTTCTTCTTGGGGTTCACTCAAACCGCTGTCACCGTCAACGTGCCACACGCGCTCAATGAACAAGCCACGCATCTTGCTTACGTACTCAGCGAAGCGAGAACTCGCGGCACGCCTACTGTCGAGGCATCGGCGGCGGCAGAAGAGGACTATGTTGGAGTCATTCGCCAATCAGCCAATACCGGTGCGCGCTTCTATCGGGAATGCACCCCGGGTTACTACAACAGCGAAGGCAAGACCGACAATACCAGCGGGTTTTTCTCGGATATGTTTGGGGCCGGCCCGATCAAGTTTTTCCGCATGCTGGACGACTGGCGTCAGGACGGTAAGCTAGAAGGGCTAGACCTTCGTTAAGCTAACGCTAGATGGCCACACCGTCGGAGCGTTTCAGGTTCCAGTCTAAGGGCTCCCCTGAAACCACCTCCACCGATCGCTCAAACATCAGCGCTCGTTCCATGGAATACGATCCACTGACATCGGGCGGATAAATACCGCTCACCATATGCAAGATCAGCCGATGCGGGCCGGGTACCGGCCCCAGGGACCGATCGAGACGAAAGCGCCCGCCGCCTGCGGCATTGAGACGCGCACGCGCCAACGGCGAATCAGGGCGCTGGGGAACCAGGGTTAACCAACCCAAGCCCATGGGCTCACCGTCCACAAGCACCTGACCCTGCAAAGCACAGCGTTTTCCCTGCCGGGATTGATCCCAAAAAAATCCGTGTCGACGCAACCAAGCGATCAACAAATCTCCCCAAGTGCTTGCGGAACTGTTAGAAGCCTCGGCGCCCCGATTCAATCCCAAACCATGCTCTCCAAAGTTAAAGATATGCAGTTCAGCAGGCGCACCCACACGCAGCAGAGCATCGTAAAGCAGCGTCGCTTGGTTGGCCGACACGATGGAATCTTCATGACTGTGCACAACGAATGTCGGCGGAGATCCAGCAGTCACTAGGGTATCCATGGGTAGATACTCGTCAGCCTTACGACCACGCCTTGCCCCGTTGGTCACCGCGTAGACGGGCACCAAGAAGTTGGGGCGGCAATCTAAAGCATCGATCACATCCAACGTCGCCGATTTTGCTGACTCGTTAGCATTCGGCTCACCCGTCAGGGCGGTTGCCAGGGCCAAATGGCCACCCGCAGAAAATCCCAGCATACCCAATCGCATAGAATCCAAACCCCACTCGGACGCATGGTGGCGAACCATTCGCACAGCCCGCTGGCCATCCTGACGGGAAATTGAGGAGTGGTATTGCGGCCCCAAGCGATAGCGCAGTACGAAGGCGTGCACGCCAAACTCATTGAGCCACTGGGCAACCTGTAACCCCTCATGGTCGCTGGCTAGGGTGCGATAGCCGCCTCCCGGGCAAACGATAATCCCACACCCATTGGGATGCTCTGCCAGATGAACGGTAAGTTCCGGGCGATGCTCCGGACCATCGCCGAGACTCCCCGGAGGAAATTCCCACAAGGGTAGGCGCGTATGGTGACTCTCTAAAACATCCGATTTCATGGCAGACTGCTCGTTCACTGATTGCCTGCCATTTCACAGGAGCCCTGCATGATCTACAACAACGTAATCCTCAAAGCCCGCGACTCGTCCGATATCGACACATTGAAAGCCTTGCTCACCACCCAGGCCCAAGTCTCGCTTACCGAGCAAGGCTGTCAGCGTTTCGAGGTCTATCATTCAGAGGCAGAACCCGAGATTTTCCTGCTGGTGGAATGGTGGGAAACACAAGAGGATTTGGATAGTCACCGCAGTACCGCGCACTTTGTCGACGTGTATCGGCCTCAGGTGATTCCACTGGTCGAGCGATTCCCTCATCCGAGCAAGCGCTTGGCATAAAGGCTTACTCGCTCAGAACACCCGGCACTCCTCACCACGGCTCTCACGGTGCGGAACGCCGTTTTCCTTAGGTGTCTTACGTATCGTTCGGATTGAAAGGAGAAGCCCGCGCCCATCTGAACGATGGGCGGCTATAGTGGGTGGCCTATTTCGTCGGTATTACGTGCCCGTAGGCGCGCTGGTCGCCGTACTTGTGGCCGTCGTCGTAGTCGTCGTAGTCGATGTGGGCGGGTTGACGGTACCAGGCCGAGCATCGTCATCGTCAACGGCGACGGCAATCAGTGCTGCACCCAACACGCCTAGCGCAACCGCCGCACCGGTACTGATACCACCCGCTGCGCCGCCGGCACCTGGGCTAGCCGAAGACCCCTCGTCTGCGGCGTAGACACCCATAGAACTCATTAGTAAAAGCCCAATCGCACCACATTGTTTTAGTAAACCCACCATCGCACTGAACCCTCAGTCCGCAGAATCACTTTGATTTGCTTGTTTATTCTTAACATCACTTAATCGATGCCATATTCCAGTTCGAAACCTTAAGGCACCACCCCCCCACTGACAGTAGTCATCAGCGAACAAAGTCGGCGCATTTATAGCAGCGAATCCAAACAAACCCTAAGGAAAGGGATGATCTGTATGTTTTAAAGGATGAACGGTAGTTTTACAGAGGAGTGAGCGGCTCGTGGGACAGGTTGGGCCTCAATTAGCGACCAACCTGCCGCAAACGGAATCAATGTCCGTATTGGTCCGGGTTCGCGAGCAGATAGGCTGCTCCATGCACATCGTTGATCGCCGCATGCTCGCCAAAGAGTCGCCGCTTTTGACCGCCATAATTCTCGCGATGGGCCGCCAAGGGCGCCAATTGAGCCGCCCGAGCTTGGGCCGAGGCCAGCAGTGTTTCCACATCACCGACTTGCTCGACAAAGCCGGCACTCTGAGCGGCAGGCCCGGTCCAGCGCTTGGCAAGCTGTACCGTTTCAAAAAACGCCGAAGCAGGCAGCTTGTGTTTGAATAAAGCCAGTTCTGGGCTGGGTATGGTCAATCCAATTTGCAGTTCATTCGCGCACATGAACCCACGGTCGGCGCGCATGAATCGTACATCGTGACAGAGTGCCGACATGAACCCTGCCCCAAACGCGTGGCCATTCACGGCGCAAACCGTTGGCATGGGAAAGGTCATGATTCGGCTCATGAGCCCCATGAATTCAGAACCAAAGGCCTTGCGATCCCCGGCAGCAGGGTAATCTTCGGGGGCTTGCACCCAATCCAGATCCAAGCCATTGGAAAAAAACTTCGCATCCGCAGAGGTCGTAACCAGCGCTGCGGCTCCGGTTGACGCCTCAACCTCATTAAGGACCTCATCAATGGTCCGCACGAACGTTGTATTCCAGCGGTTTTCGCCAGCATTCAACGTCATGGTAAACACATCTCCTTCGCGCGATAAATCAATCATAAATCCCCCTATCCCCTTTTATTTTTGTCGAGCCGAGTTTGGCGGCTCCCGTAAGACGACGCTACAAGCTGAGTCTCCATGGCACAACAGTCAGTCGCACTTCTGAATCGTTCAGGGCAAACTTCATCTGACAGTAGATTCCAGCATAACCTTAATCGGCGCGTCGTTTACATGAGCAGCAACAATCACCCACTCGGGCAACAGCCGGTCGAACAGCCAATCATTCCACTGCTAGAGGGATTGGCCACCACCCGGGCAATCAGACGCTACAAGGATGAAGCCATTCCCGAGGCGCATCTGCGCGACATATTGTTCTCGGCAACCCGGGCACCCAGTGGCTCCAACCGCCAGCCTTTTCGTTTCTTAGTCCTAACGGACAGCGAAAAAGCAGCCCAAGCCAAAGCACTGATCGCACAATCTGCCCAAGATATTTGGACAGAAAAAGAACGTAACGATGGCTACACGAAGGGCTCTGGCTCGAACCCCGATTCACCAAAGTCTCGTATGGCCCGCACCATGCGTGAATACGTCGGCCACTTTGGCAGCGTGCCGGTCTTGATTTTGCCCTGCTTGATTCGCTACCGAGACCCAGACCCTATGGAGGGTGCCTCTGTGTACCCTGCCGTACAAAATCTGCTGCTGGCAGCTCGAGGCCTCGGCTATGGAGGCGTCATCACCGGCTTTCATCGGCCCGTCGAAGCCGAGCTTAAAACACTGCTGGAAATCCCCGACGACGTGTTTGTGGCTTGTACGCTGACCCTTGGTAAACCCCAAGGCAGTCACGGCCCCGTGCGCAGACGCCCTCTGGACGAATTCGTTTTTACCGACAGTTGGGGCAGCTCTGCGCATTGGGCTGTTGATCCGCCGGGTACGCGGTTTACCAGTGCTGGACCGCCCAAAAAACACAAAGACAACCAGGAGGTCTAATGCTCACCATCTATCACGTACCCGGCACACGAGGCGTCCGAGCCATTTGGCTGTGCGAGGAATTGGCACTACCCTACACCGTTGAGGCCGTGGACTTCAGCCCTGAGTTCCGGGCCAGCGACTCTTGGCGAGCCATGAACCCGGTCGGCAAGGTGCCCGTGCTACGAGATTCAGAGCATTCTTCGACAGACGACTTTTTGATGTTCGAGTCCGGTGCCATGGTGCAGTATATTTTAGATCGTTACGGCAACGGCCAGTTGCAGCCGGCGGCAGGCACGCCGGAGCACGGCACCTATTTGCAGTGGAGCTGGTTTGCAGAAGCAACTTTCGCCCGACCACTCGGTGAGATCGTCAATCACGGTCGAGAGTTCCCGGGCGCCAAACGCATCGACTCAGTTGTCACAGAGATGCAAAACCGAGCCCAGCTTTGTGCACAGGCCCTTGGCGACGCAATGACAGACCGGACTTTTATTCTTGGGGAACGGTTCACGGCCGCTGACATCATGCTCGGCTACACTCTCATGCTTGCCGAACGTTTTTTACCCCAAGGTCTGCCAGCGAATGTTGTACCGTACTGGGAAACCTTATCCAATCGACCCGGCTATAAAAAAGCCGTGAGCTAGGAAGCAACATCATGTCATCCATACCCGTCGCAACCAATCTCAGCTCGACACCGGCACATTGGATGCCCTTTACCGCTAACCGACAATTCCACAAAGATCCCAGGGTAGTCGTCGCAGCGGAACAAAACCATTACATCAGCCAAGATGGCCGTCGGGTATTTGACTCATTATCCGGGCTTTGGTGTTGCGGCTATGGCCACAATCGACCAGAAATCAGCGCCGCTATCGAAGCCCAGCTTGCTGTTATGGATTACGCCCCGGCATTTCAATACACACACCCCGGCGCGACGGCGCTGGCTGAACGTTTGACTGACATGGCGCCAGGCGACCTCAATCATGCCCTGTTTACCAACTCCGGCTCAGAATGCGCCGACACCTCATTGAAGCTCGCTAGAGCCTATTGGCGCAGCAAGGGCCAACCCACTAAGACCCGATTCATCTCTCGCCACAAGGGCTATCACGGGGTCAATTTTGCCGGCACCAGCCTGGGCGGCATTGGTGCCAATCGAAAACTGTTCGGGCAATTGGGCGATGCCGACCACCTTCCCCATACCCTGCAACCTGAGCTGGCGTTTACCAAGGGCCAAGCCGATACAGGCGTCGAGCTCGCCGACCACTTAAAGCAGCTGATCATGCTGCACGACGCTTCAAACATTGCTGCGGTAATTGTTGAACCCATGTCAGGATCCGCCGGGGTGATCGTGCCGCCCAAGGGCTATCTGCAGCGGCTGCGCGACCTGTGCGACGAGAACGATATTTTGTTGATCTTCGATGAGGTAATTACCGGTTTCGGTCGCGTTGGCGCGCCGTTCGGCGCAGATGCCTTCGGTGTTCAACCAGACATCATGAACATTGCAAAAGGCCTCACGAACGGCGCCATACCCATGGGCGCTGTCTTGGCATCAAGCCAGATTTACGACTGTCTCATGAATGTGGACCAGCCAGAGCACATGATCGAGCTGCCTCACGGCTATACCTACAGCGCGCATCCCGTTGCCTGTGCGGCCGCCTTGGCGGCTCTGGACGTGTTTCAAGAAGACCATATGGTAGATCGCGCCAACACGCTGATACCCGTTTTGGAAGAAACGCTTCACAGCCTGAAAGGCCATCCGTACATCACCGACATCCGTAACTTCGGACTTGCCGGAGCGCTGCAAATCGCACCGCGGGATGGCGACGCCGTTGTGCGGCCCTTTGAGCTGGGCATCAAATGCTGGGAACTCGGTCTTTACGTCCGTTGGGGCGGCGATACCCTGCAGTTTGGGCCGCCCTTCACGGCTTCTGCCGATGATGTTCGCTCCATCGCTCCCATCGTCGCCCAGGCACTGGATCAAGTCGCATAACCTGAACCTATCGACAGCTTCGCAATAAGGCCTGTTCTTATTCAACACTTGTGCCTAACATCCGGTGTCCCACTCAACGAGGAGATACTCTCATGCGCACATTGATACTGTTGTTAGCCGCCTTCGCTTTTACTGCATGCGCGGACTCGACTCCCATGGATCAGACAACCGCGCCCAAGGCAGCGGTTGAAGTTAACACGCCGGAATCCACTCCGCTCAGCGACATTCTTACGTCTCAGCCAGAAGAGGTGCAGGCACGTTACGTCCACCGGCACCCTGCAGAGACACTGGCTTTTTTTGGCATCGAACCCGGTATGACCGTGGTCGAGGCTCTGCCAGGAGGCGGTTGGTACAGCAAGCTGCTGCTTCCCTACTTGGGTGATGACGGTGCGCTGATCGGCGCAAGCTATACCGTCGACATGCGGCGTCTCTTTGGTTTTTACAGCGAAGAGCGACTCAAGGAGCTGGAAACGTGGAATACCGATTGGCCCGCTAACGCCTCGACTTGGATTGAAGGCAACAACACCCCCATCTCCGCCTTCTTCTTTGGCTCCATGCCCGAAGGTACCGCGGGCAGTGCTGACGCTGTGCTGTTCATTCGGGCGCTTCACAATCTGGCGAGATTCGAAGATCAAGGCGGCTATCTCACCAGCGCGTTGGCTGACGCATACGCAATCCTGAAACCTGGCGGCGTCGTCGGAGTTGTTCAGCACCAGATGCGCGAAGAAGCCCCTGATGCTTGGGCTCAGGGGAATCGAGGCTACCTAAAGCAGAGCTTCGTTGTCGATCAAATGGAGCAGGCCGGCTTTGTCCTAGAGGGCAACTCCGACATCAATGCCAACCCAAAGGATCGGCCTGAAGACGGTGACGTCGTTTGGCGTTTGCCGCCATCGCTCATGGGCAGTCAGGACGACCCGGAAGCGGCAGCAGCTATGCAAGACATTGGCGAATCGAATCGTATGACCCTGTTGTTTCGCAAGCCGGCGGCATAGCCCTCACCGCGCGCCACAAAGAGCGGCGACCTCCGGGTCGCTGCTTTCACCCACCAAGACCCATCTGAATTGAACGAACTCAGCGCCATTTGGTTAACCGCAAAACTCGCCGGCATCACCACCGTCGCACTGCTGCTATTGGCGACACCACTGGCTTGGTGGTTAGCCCATAGCCAACATCGCCTGAAACCTGCGGTGGAGGCCCTTACCGCCCTACCGCTTGTCATGCCGCCAACGGTGCTGGGATTCTATCTGCTCCTTCTCTTCAGCCCCGACAACGTCTTTGGCAGCTTTTGGGTGGATCTTACTGGCACCGCGCTGTCGTTTTCATTTAACGGCCTCGTCATCGCCTCGCTGATTTATTCACTGCCCTTCATGGTTCAACCACTAACTGCCGCCTTTGGGCAGATTGGCACAAGACCCATGGAGGCTGCGGCCACGCTGGGGGCCAGCCCCTGGGATGCTTGGCGTACCACAGTGCTACCCATGGCACGCAACGGTTACCTCACCGCAGCCGTGCTGACCTTTGCGCATACGGTGGGCGAATTCGGCATCGTGCTGATGGTGGGCGGTAATCTAGCGGGCGAGACGCGGGTCATTTCCATCGCGATTTACGAAAGCGTTGAAACCCTCGACTACGCACAAGCGCACCTGCTCTCAGCGGGACTACTGGTCTTTTCGTTTTCTACTCTGCTCTGCGTCTACTACTTCAATCGCCAATTTGCTTTGAGCCTTGGAGCGAGGGGATCGAGCTAGTGCTTTACATTGATATTCATTCAGATCAAGGCGATCTATCTCTGCAGGTAAAAACCCGCATTCCGAATGCGGTCACCGCCTTGTTTGGCCCAAGTGGCTGCGGCAAAACCACGCTACTGAGGGCCATAGCGGGCCTTACGCCAAGCCGGGGTCTGCTGACATTCAATGACGAGGTATGGCAAGACGAGGGCGTAACCGTGCCAAGCCATCGGCGTCGCATTGGTTTCGTTTTTCAGGACGACCGCTTATTCCCTCATTTGACCGTCGAGCAAAACCTGCGCTACGGGCTGGAGCGCGCTCAGGCGAACGGTGTCGAGGTCAAACTCACCCTGCCTGATGTTGCAGAACACTTTGATTTACAGACGCTGCTCAGACGACGGCCCACGACCTTGTCTGGCGGCGAATCCCGTCGAGTCAACATCGCAAGAGCCGTACTGGGTCAGCCGCAATTACTTCTGCTGGATGAGCCGCTGACTGGATTGGACAACCAACGAAAGGCGGAAATTTTCCCCTACCTCGCCGAAATCACCCGAGAGCTGCAAATCCCCACGCTCTACGTCAGCCACATTAACGACGAAATCGCCCAGTTCTGCGACCACATGATCGTGATGCAACAGGGCGAGCTCGTCGACCAAGGCCCAACAGCCGAAGTCCTTCCGAGACTGTGGCGGGAGCCACTTGAGGCGGATCGAAACCTGACGGAAGCAGGCAGCCTGATTAACGCTTCAGTTGCTCGTTTTGATCCAGACTATTCCATGATCCACCTGCAGGTCGGCAAACAACCGCTGCAGGTTATCGGGCCGACCATGCCTGAGGCGAGCCAAATTAGGCTGTTTCTGGCGGCCAAGGACGTGGCAATCGCCTTGCGGCCGCCCACCGATCTCAGCATTCGCAACACACTCGTCGCCACCATACAGAGCATAACGTCCATGCAGGATGAGGCCCCAGGTCTTGTTGCCGTTGAGTTGCTCATCGACGAGCCAACCGAACCCCAAGCACTCAGTGCCCACATTACCGCTGCGGCCTGCGATGCCCTGTCGCTGGAGGCCGGCGCTCAGGTATTCGCCTTGATCAAAAGCGCTCGAATTTCGAGCCCGAGTCTTTTCGAGAGCTAGCCTGCGTCTCGCCAGTTACCGTGGAAGCCATACGGCACTCTGTGATCCAACAATGCCTTAGCCAGCGGGCCATCGCTGACGTTTTGTGCATCCAGCACAATCAAGTGGCTGGCGCCACGATTGGCGTCATAGACATAGGCGAGCAAAAACCCATCGCCCTCTGCAGCGCCTGCCGAGCGGGGAACAAATATGGGTTCGCTGGTAGCGCAACCGGCGCCCACATCGTAACGATCTAAATTGCCCGTGTGATGATCAACCGATGCGATGACGTTAAACCCCCCCACCTTGTTGGGCGGTTGTGTATCACCAGCAATGTACCCGTAACGATAGGGTAGGCCCGCATGACGTTCGTCCAGACGTGGGAACTCGCAGACCAAATCGTCCAGCTGCTCGACCTGATAGCGATCGGTTTCAGCCTGCAGATCAAAGGTCCAGCGAACCAACTTAGCCAGCGCTTTCTTCGGATCACCCGGGGTGCCGTCAACGCCAGGAAAGAGGGGCGCTTCTGGATACTCACACACATCGCACACGATCTTACCGTCTGCCGTGCTGTAAGCGTTCATCGGGTGGAAAACATAGCTGGCCTCACCACGAAACCACTGCAGGTCCTTAACCGACCCGTTTCGTGGCATTACACCAATATGAGAGCCTTTTTCCGGCTCCCATGCGTAAACCGGCCCACCTTTAAAGGCCCGCTCCAAACTGCCTGTTAAGGGCATAATCGGGAAAATCACATGATCTCGCGTCACCACGAAGTCGTGCACCATGGCCGCATAGGGCGCGTCGAAAGATTCTGTTCGCAGCAGCTGGCCGCTCTTGTCGACCACACTGAACGTCATTTGCTCAGAGATCGTTCCGCCCGCGTTGTAACCGAAAAACAGCATCTCGCCATTCTCTGGATCAATTTTTGGATGTGCGGTCATGGGCCCTGAGAGTACGCCTCCATAGATATGTGGCCCCCGGGATTCAAGGGTGTGGGGATCCAGCTCAAAAGGTGCGTGGCCTTCTTCTAGGGCGAGCAACTTGCCGCCGTGCCAAATGACATTCGTATTGGCGACGCCATCGGTTTCCAGCCCGGCAACGCTTTCATCATTGTCCATGGGGTTAAACGCACTGAACAAGGACCGACCGGCCTCTCGCTCTTTTTGCCACTTAACCGTCCGTACCCATCGGTTTCGATAGGACACCCGACCATCTTCCAAATGAAAGGCGTGGATCATGCCGTCGCCCCCAAACCAATGGTAGTGTCCGCGAGGCGCGTATTGGGGGTTGGGGCCATTTCGGTAGAAACTGCCGTTGAGCTCTCTAGGAATTTCTCCTTCAACGACTAAGTCATTGACGTCACATTCCATTTGCAATGGTGCAAAGCCACCGCGTAGATTTGGATGATTAGGAAATGGTTGAGCCATGGGGTGCCCCGAAAATTTCTGAGCGTCCAGACTACTTCAAATCGACACCCACTGGACAGTGATCGGAGCCCAAAACCTCTGGCCAGATAAAGGCATTGGTCACTCGGTGTGCGGCGGATGGCGAGGCATATACCGCGTCAATTCGCCAACCCACGTTGTTTTCCCGAGCACCACCAAACTGACGCCACCACGTGTAGTGATCGGGTTGATTTGGGTGCGCTGCGCGGAAGGTATCAACCCAGCCTTGTTCTTGCAGTTGAGTCAACATCTCCCGTTCGACAGGCAAAAAACCACTGGCTTTATGATTGCCCTTGGGCCGAGCCAAATCGATTTCGTGATGAGCCGTGTTGAAATCACCCAACACATAGACACGCCCTCGTCGACGCAGTTGGTTTAACCGGTCAAAGGCCGCACGATAAAAATCCAGTTTGTATTCGACCCGAGAGTTATCTCGCTCCTTACCATTGCCCTTGGGAAAGTAAACACTCGCAACAGATAGGCGGCCAAAATGCGCGACGATAAAGCGGCCCTCGTCGTCGAAACGGGCATCGCCTAGGCTGGTTTCCACCTTACTGGGGGCAGAACGACTGAGAATGGCGACACCGCTATAGCCCGGCCGCTTCGCTGGGAAGAAGCTTGCATGCCAATCTGGGGCATTGGTTATCTCTGGCGGCAATTGTTCAGGAAACGCTCGGACTTCCTGCAGCGCCACGATATCTGCACCACTCGATTCCAAAAATGAAACAAACCCCTTTTTAATACAGGCTCGCAGGCCATTCACATTCCATCCAACTACGCGCATCGGTTCGTCTACCGGTTTCATCTCGAATAACCCGCTTTCATACCATCAGAAAATAAAAATCAAGAAAAAAAGTGACGGAAGGCAACAAAAAAGGGATGAATACAGCCATGACCTAGCGGCGAATGAGCAGTGAAGCCCAGCGAAATAAGTTGAACGCGTCTGCCAGGGCGGCTGCAAAATAGGTCAGCGCAGCGGCACCTAGAATTCTACGAACAATTTTCTCCCGCTCTGGCGATATGTATTTGCCTTCTTTTAGAACCGGAAGCGCCTTGCCAAAACTGGCGTCCCACTCCGTCGGCAGTGTTACTAGGTGGAGCAGCATGCGAAACAACAGTCCCGACAAACCAATCCCTGCAATCAATAGCGTCGGTGCGGGATGCCGCGTGAGCAGCCCGATGATCGGCACCACCGTCAGCACACCAACGCTGAGTTGGCCCAAGACAGTGACGATCGGTATCAACTTAGTGCGTGCAGCCAACCGGGCGTCGTTTTGATGATGCTGAACCGCATGACCGACTTCGTGCGCGGCGACTGCTATCGCCGTTAGAGATTTACCACCCCAGTTGCCCTCCGAGAGGCGCACCATCCGGCTTTCAGGATCGTAGTGATCGCCAACGTCAGACGTTTCAGCTCCAACACCCTCGAGACCCAATCGTTTGATTAGATGTTGCGCCAATTCCCCACCCGTACCCGGCATATCAGGTAGTTCAGCCGAGTATCGATTCATTACCCAACGCACCCAGAGCGTGGGCATAAAGACCAACAACAACCCAATCCCGATCAACCAGATCATGCCGTAAGCCTCGCTTTGCAAATGCGGTATTTAATAACCGGTGTTTTCCCGCTGTGTTTCGACGCCCCCTCGAGCGGCGGCGAGTTCCTTCACGGCATTTTTCGTCATATGTCCGGAATCGCTGCCCAGCGTCACAAAGTTAAATCCTAACGCCAGATACTTCTGCGCGTAATCTAAACTCGAGGTATGAATACCTGCCGCGATACCGTTCGCCTTACATTTGGCCAGCAGGTCTTTGACCACCACGAGATGCTCTTCTTGAGGCTGGTCCCCCATGGCGGGTAAGCCAAGAGACAGCGCTAGATCCGCAGGACCAATGTAGACGCCGTTCAAACCCGGTGTGCTCATGATGTCATCGGCATTGGCGATACCTTCGGCGGTTTCGATCATGGCGATGCAGGCGATCTGGTCGTTTGCCTCCACTGCGTATCCACGGCCGCCGTAAACTGCTGCGCGAATCGGACCAAAGGATCGATTACCCAACGGCGGATAGCGGCAGGCCATCACCGCCTGCTCCGCCTCTTCACGGTTATTTACCATGGGCACGATCACGCCATAGGCGCCGGCATCCAAAGCCTTCATGATTTCGTAGGGCTCATTCCAAGGTACCCGTACTAAAGGGGTCGCGTTCGAGGTCGAAATCGCCGGCAGCATTCGAACCAAGTCGGTGTAATCAATCAGGCCGTGCTGCATATCCACACACACCCAATCGAAGCCCAGGTTTGACATCACTTCCGCTGAATAAGTGTTTGCCAAGCTGAGCCACAGACCGATGGTTTGTTCGTCCCGCCGCCACGCTGACAATGCTGTATTTTCTCGCATACGTTCCCTCTCCTACCAAATGCAAAGCTGAGTCCTCGATATTACACTGATATTCGACATGGACAGGATTGTTCTTACTCACTGGCTTTTTTGAGTTTAGGATTGATCCCTCTTCGAATTTGAGAACCGATCATTCAGACACTAAACCAACAATTTATTGATCTGGGCAATGTCACCCGAGAATTGGTTGGGCTTCTTAACGAAGCCGACGAACGATTCTGGGTAATGTGCATGCAGCGGGCGCTGCCGAAGATAGAAGACCACGAATTGGCTGGAGCAACCCTGGTACTCGGATGTTATGGCGGCATGGACACATTCTCCGACCTTGAGCTGGGGAAGGCCATCATCCAATCCGATCCAATCCGGTACCGAAATCTAAATGCCCGGTTAGATCATCTGCGCACCAAAACCTTTGAAGCGGCTCGCCGCATTGCAGCCCGGCAAACGTGGTGAAACAGTCATTCTGCTAAGGAGTTTCTATGGAGCTTTGGACATCTGCTACCCCAAACGGTTGGAAGGTGAGCATCATGATCGAAGAATTGATCGAAGCCGGTGCGAAATTAGATGACACCACCGTAAAACACATCAATCTGGCGAAGGGTGAACAGCACAGCCCCGAGTTTCTGACCCATAATCCCAACGCCAAGATCCCGGTTCTGATCGATGGTGATCGAAGCATCATGGAGAGCTGTGCCATTCTTCAGTATCTGGGAGAAAAATACCCTACCTCATTGCTACCCGACGATGACAGCCGCTGGGATATTCTACCCTGGGTCTACTGGCAGGCTGCCAACGTCGGACCTGTCTTTGGTAACAAACTCAGCTACACCCGCTACATGGACGCCGTGGAGGACGAGGCCAAAGCCCATCCATTGAAGCGCTTTGGCAACGAAGCGTTGCGGCTTGTCGGGGTGTTGGAAGATCAGCTAAACAAGCACCCTTGGGTAGCGGGCAATACGTTTACCATCGCCGATATCGCACTGTACCCGTGGATTCGAGGCTGGAAGTGGAGCAAGGTCGATATCACGCAGACACCGGCTGTGATGGATTGGGTCACCCGCGTCCGACAGCGCCCAGGCGTCGCACGAGGCATTGCTTACGGTGTGCCCGCGGACGAGGTCGACCGATGGAGCCCTGAGCGCAGGGCGCAATACCGCCGTAACGGGTCCCAGATCACCAATCCCGGTAACTAACCTCAAAAGGCTGAAAAATCCGGCTCACGTCGTTCCGCGAACGCGGCCACCGCCTCTTGATTCGCCGGGCCACCCATCAAGCTCCCCAGCCCGGCGGTTTCTATTTCATGCGCCTCCCGAAGTGCTTCCCGACGCGGTGCCATCAGCATTTCTTTCGTGGTGATCAGCGATGCCAACGGTTTGCTGGCCAACAGTTGAGCGCGTTCAAGGGTTCGCTCCATCAGCAATTCGTCTGCCACCACCTCAAACACCATGCCGTAGTCCTTACAGGTTTGGGCGTCTAACCACTGGGAGCTGAGCAGTACCCAGTTCGCCACTTGCGGCCCCATCATGGCGGGAAAGGTCACTGTGCTGGCAGCTTCAGCGGTCAGCCCCAACGCCGTAAACGGGCATCTCAACCGCGCACTTTCCGCCATAAAAACTAAGTCAGCGAGGCCGGTAATCGTGCAACCAAACCCAACGCCTACACCGTTAATGGCAAGCAACAGCGGTTTAGGAAACTCGATCAAGGCTTCAAACATACCGTCAAAACCGTGTTCAGGGGGATTGGCTTGACTGGGTCTATCCGTCAAGTCCATGCCTGCAGAAAACGCTCTGCCTTCCCCGGTAATCACCAGCACTTTCACTGATTGATCGTCCGTCGCCGCCAAGACCTCTGTGGCCACTGCATCGAACATCGCTCCATTGAAGGCGTTTAAGGCCTCGGGGCGGTTTAAGGTCAGAACCCGAACGGCTTCATGATTTTGTGTAGTGGTCAGCATTGTTTCTCTCCATATCGCCCTTGAAATCGCTATTGTTAAACGGGATCTGCGGGTAAACCGGCCACAATGGCTATATCAGCAGTCGATCCCTCCCACCGGTGTTGAGCCAAGTCTTGATATGCGTCACTGTCGTACCATGCTCGCGCGTCGGCGCTGCTATTGAAGCGAATGATCACTGTTCTCGTATGATCCCATTGGCCTTCCAGCGTTACCGGAGCCTCGTCTACTGCCAGCATCTCACCACCGTACTGGGCAAAAATCTCCATAAACCCCGTTTCGTAGCGCGCATAAGCTTCTCGGTCGTGAATACGAATTTGAGCAACGACATAAACGCCCATAAGGCTCTCCATCAAAGCGTTAATCTTAGCGGTATTTCGGGCCTCAGGCATCCCACGTGCTGCCCAGCAGCTAACGCCTGTCGTGATAGAAAAGGAGGGGAAAAAGGAGTCCGCGCCGCTTCCTGCGCCCTAGTCACACGGGCATAGGATGTGATTTCAAACACAAGAAGTATGCGCGAACCCAAAACCGAAGCTTTCGTTCTTGCCTCTCTGACTTTAGTTATTTTTACTATCTTTAGAAAGGATAGATAAATTATCATACAACCACGACAAAGCCAAAGCTAACCTTTGGTGCATGGCCACCCTGCAACAACGTATTACTCAAGCCCGCAAGTCACGAAAGCTGTCTCAGGCCAACTTGGCCGAGCGACTCGGCATCACCCGAACAGCCTGCAGTCATTGGGAGACCGGCCGCGCGAAACCATCGACCAAGCACATCGAAAAGATAGCGGAAACGCTCGCGGTGGACACGCACTGGCTGATCAGCGGAAAGAAAAGAGGGGACGTCGAATCGCGTTTAGACACTGACAAACGGTTGGGCAGCGACTCCAAGACCGTTCTGTTAGAAACTCAGGCGGGCTACCAAGCGACTTTTGATAAGGAGGCTCTCAAGGTCGCTGAAGAGTATTTTTCACTCAGCCGAAGCCAGCGCAAGCTCGTACGGGACTTACTGAAAGCCTTAAAAACCAAGAACAAGAACCGCTAAAACCAAACGCCAAGGGTACAACCGAAGCTCCATGACGGCCAAAACAGGCCACCAAAAGTTAATGATTCTTGATTTCAGGCCTCAAGCACGAAATATCCAGCGCAACGTATCGGCAAAAAGCGCACCGCCATGTCGTAGATTGTGCCCACCGGTGCCAAACTCAAAACGATAGTCGTAACCGGCAAAATCTAAGGCTGCAGCCATCTGTTGATTCGCCAGGGACCAGCTGCCAGTCACAATATCCGCATCAAGTTCACCGCTTTGCAGAAACACTCTTATCGGCTTGCGCGGTGTGCTGCGAATCAGGTAAGGAACGTTATGCGCCCCGCGAATGTTCACAAACGAACCGCAATGACTGATGACTCGCCCAAAACTACCGGGAAAGTGCCAAGCGGCATTGAACGCGCAGATACCTCCGCTTGATATACCGCAAACGGCCCGTCGGCCAGCATCCGTGGTTAAGGCGATGCCCAGCTGTCGTTCAACGAAGGGCAGCACGTCTTGCAGCAAAAATTCGCCATAGGCCGGGGTACAAGAATCGTATTCAACACTGCGCTGACGATTCACCACCGGATTCGGCAGCTGACCGGGCACCGTGGCATCAAAGCCGTCGGGAATACCGGGCATTACGAATACCGCTGCCGTTGCGCCCAGTTCGCCGGACGCCAGCAGGCTATCCAGCACCGCCGGGGCTCTGATGTCGCCTTTATCGAAACGATACCCCTCGCCGTCATTGCAAATCAGCAGATTGAGCGGACCGCGCACGGCAGATTCTGGTGGCAGATACACCGCCAATCGACGGCGGGTACCAGCAAATACCGCACTGTGATCCCAGTCGTTAAACACATGCATGGTGCCTTGCAGCTCGCCCTCGCGATAGGCTTCTGGACACGGGTGGTAATGCTCGTCGCCCACCGTCGCCAAGGACTCACGAATTTCAATATTGGCCCTGCCATTGACCTGATAATCCATGTCATGCAGGTCACCCCACGCGTGATCAAGCCCTAAATCTTGAAATGTTTTGACGTCCATAGTGCCTCCGGCTTCGATGGGTGCGCTGTCTAGTCAGCCTGATTCGTATCAGTCGACGATGGACTGATACACACGTGTTCTCAACTCTCGTCTAATGGGATAGGTCGATGACGGCATCAGCTGAGTAAAGAACACCACGAACAAATCCTGCGCAGGATCTATCCAAAAAAAGGTACTCGCTGCGCCACCCCAGTGATGCTCACCGGGCGAGGTAATGATGGAAGCCTTGACCGGATCCAGCACCACGGCAAAGCCCAGACCGAAACCGATACCGTCATAGCTTGTTTCGCTCCAGACTGGCTGGCCCATGGCAGCCATATCCGAGTTGTTCGGCAGCTGATTGGTGCGCATGTAGCGTACCGTTGTGGGTGAAAGTACGCGCTCGCCATCTAACTCGCCAAGGTTTATCAGCATCTGACAAAACCGCGCGTAGTCGCCAATGGTGCCCACCAAGCCACCACCACCGGAATGCGACGACGGCTCTGCAAAATAGACCGACTGACTGGAACCCTCCATCAACTTCAGACCTCCGCGCTGATCTTGCGGCACCGTCGCGCTGTTCGTGCCGACAGTGCTCATGTCGCCCCCGACCGCGGGGGCATAAAGTGCGGCAAAGCGATCCTGGCCCTGCTCCGGCACTGAAAACCCGGTGTCGGTCATGCCAAGGGGAGCAAAAATCCGCTGCTGGAAAAATTCGGCCAAACTCATGCCCGACCAGACCTCAACCAGTCTGCCGAGCACGTCAGTGGCGACCGAGTAGTTCCACTGGGTGCCGGGCTGACAGAGCAAAGGAATCTTTGCCAATCGCGTAACGATATCTGCCAAGGATTCGGATCGACTTTGAAACTCAATCTCTCGATCGCGGTATAGGGCATCCACCGGTGTCGTGCTCATAAACCCATAGGTCAGGCCCGACGTATGATTCATCAGATGTTTGACCTGCATCGGCGATTGCTGGTCGTGGACGGCAGTGATCGGCGCATCTCCGCCATCCCACACCGGTGTGTCGGCAAATTCCGGCAGGTACTTTGCGACAGGATCGTCAAGCTGAAAGCAGCCCTGCTCGTAGAGCATCATGGCCGCAACGGTGGTTACGGATTTACTCATGGAGTAGATGCGTACGATGGTGTCTGCATCCATGACCTTGCCATTTTCTTTGTCCGCAAAACCTGCGGACTGCAGATAGGCAACCTTACCGCGCCGTGCGATTAGGGTGCTCGCACCCGCTAGCTTACCATCGGCGACCTGAGCCTCCAGCCAACTTGTAATCTGCGTCAGACGTTCTTTAGATAAACCGACTACCGCGGGATCGACAGGTTCCAACATCGTATTTCTCTCCAAAAGGATGCCCGCAACCGGCGGGCTAGTAGTGATCCGGGCAGTGAGGCTTGTGCCGTGTCGCGAACAAGGCATCAGCTTTCGCGATCGCTTCGGGCTCGCCATGCAGCATTCCCCAGTTGGCCAGGGTCTGGGCGCCATACATGCCGCTAAAAAGCCCCGTCAGCGTTTTGATCGACAAGGTTAGCTCGGGCGGCTTCTTCACCGGCGTTACCTGAGAATCCGTCGCATCGTCAGCGGACGTTTGCAGACACCATGTGCCGTTGTTCCACGGCGCCAAGTCATCCCCGTCCAGCTTGAACACCAGTTCAGCATTCGTGTTGTAGCCGCGCTGGGCAAGGGCATTGGGCGCGTCGACGATGCGCCACCAAGTCGCTTCATTGTCTTGGGTATGCAGCATGCGCGGTTCGGCCATCATCCCTTGGGCAGGATCATCCATGGGAGCATTGGGCCACACCACTCGACCGACCAAATCGTGTTTGGCAAAGAAGCGCCAAAGATCGCGGCAGGCTGACATGTCCAACCACGCCATATCCCGCACCTTAATTTCTTGAGGTCGGGCGCGATGAGCCACTCGCCCAGCCCTCAGCGTGTAGACCGCATAGCCCGTTGGGGCCTCGATGGGCCCCACCAATGCCGCGTAGACCGGACCATCCTGTGCCTTATCGCTCGCACTGTTTTGCGCACTTTCGCCACCGTCCAACACCGAGTTCAACCACAGGGACCTGCCTCGGTGGAGATAACCCGTGCGCTGGGCTATGAACTGCTTGTAGACCTCTCGGAGTGAATCCAATACCGCTTCGGGACGATGACGGGTTACCTTGGCCTCAACATCTGGCGATGCCTCAAGTAGCGCAATATCCGCTGTATCTATCGCGTACCCACGATTCAAGCCCGCAGGGGAAAATCCATAACGTTGGTAGATGGCCGCTTGGGACGCCCACAGGCCGGCCAGGGTCTGGCCTCGCTCACGCTGTTCGGCGAAAGCCCGGGTCATGATGGTTCGAACCAAGCCTTGCCGACGGTATTCTGGACGGGTGCCAATCACCGAAATGCCAGCCATGGCCATCGGCCGGCCGTTGGCTCGAATGGTAAAGGGAAAGGCCGCAAACGATGTTGCCATTAACGGCTGACCGGCCTCAGTCCGGGCAGCAGGGTCAAAAGCGCAGAGGGTCCATTCGGGCCGAGTGCCCGCCGCCGCGATATTGTCCTCGCCATCGCCAAAGGTACCGCCATAGGAATAGGACGCCATCAAACCCAGCTGGCCCATCTCCTGTGGCAAGGCTGGGCGAATATCAAATGTCACAGGCGACCCGATGGTTAATTTCCGGCAGCCTGAGCTTCACTTTCCAGCAATCGGGCACCGCGCAAAATATTCCCCATGGCGTAGTTGCCTTCATGGCAGGCGTATTCGTACACCTTCGACTGCTCGCGTTTCCAAACGTAGGCACCGCTCCATGGCTGGGTCCAAGCGGTGTCGTCTTGCACCGTGAAATCATAGAGCAAATTGCCGTTTTCCAAGGGTGTGAAGCGCTCGGTCAGAAACAGGTTTTCGTCACCACCGTACAGCCCCGTGTCTTCTCTGAAATTTGTGGTTTCTACCACCAGTGTATCGCCCTCCCAACGCCCAATCGCATCACCTAACCATTTCCGGTTGTCTGCGGGGCCGTGTGAATCGTTCATGCGAATCACCCGCGCATCGTGCACCATTTCCAGCAAAATCATCACGTGATCGTCGGTTTGCACGATACGCTTATAGTTGTTGTAAAGACCGGGCAGGCTCGGCGGTCCCGCACTGAATCCCAGCAAGCAGCGTTCTGCCAGGGCAAGGGTCTCAGGCCCATCAAAGGGACCGGGGCCATCATTGTTCAGCCACGAAGCCGTACCGTCATTTACGTAAGTAAACGAGCTGAACGTGCTCGCCATCTTGCGCATCCCCTTCGGCGTCAGTGGTGGCTGGCGGCCATTGGCTGGTTCGTAAATAATCGACGTACGAATCTTGCCGTCCAATTCGGACAGGTCACTGCCGGGGTCGACCCAAAACGAGTTGTATCCGCCGACACCACCAGCGCCATAGGCCTGCTGGCCATCGCCGCCCTTTGGCGGTGCCGAACGATTGGGGTCACTGATCTCATCCGCATCACTGACGAGTAGCCCGCTCAGTTTTTTGTACTGCTCGGCTTCCGCAGGCGTCATAAACTGCTTGTCTCCCAGCGCCTCAGGTCGATTCAGAGGCGTCAAGGTGCCACTGTCGTAAAAGCCAGACAAATCCGGCTTTCCCGACGCCGTCCGCTTGATTTCAGCAAACCCGGTGCCGCTTAGCAGCAAACCCAAGACACTGATCGTTATCGCTCTTACCCACATTGGCTATGCCCTCCTGATCGCCTCAAAACCTCGCCCAAGACATCCTAGGCGGCTGAAAAACGCGCCAAACGTTCGGAAATCAGGGTATCGGCCTCACCCATGATCCGATCCATGAGCTCTTGCACTGTTGGGATGTCATACACCAGACCCGCGACCATGCCGCAGGACCACGCACCGATGTCCATATCACCTTCGGTCATCACCTTGGGATAAACCCCGGCAACTTCGTTCGCGATATCCTCAAACTTCAGCTCGCTTCCCATGGCTTTTTCTTTTTCCAACAATCGCTCGACTGCTGGATTCGTCAGCACTCGCTCGGTATTGCGTAACGGCCGCATCACCAATCGTGTATCCAATTCTGAGGCGTTCAGAATCGCCTGCTTGACGTTGTCGTGCACTGGCGCTTCCTGGGTGGCAATAAAGCGAGTACCCATATTCATACCTTCGGCACCCATGGCTAAGGAAGCAACCAAGGAGCGCGCATCGGCCATACCGCCAGAAGCAACGAAGGGGATTTCCAGTTCGTCTGCTGCTCTGGGCAGAAGAATGAAGTTGGGGATATCGTCCTCGCCCGGGTGACCGCCACACTCAAAACCGTCCACCGATACCGCATCGCAGCCAATGTCTTGTGCTTTCACCGAGTGCCGGACGGACGTGCACTTATGAATCACCTTAATGCCAGCTTCCTTGAGCTGAGGCAGCCATTTGGCCGGGTTGTTACCCGCGGTTTCCACCACTTTGACACCACTTTCGACAATGGTATTGACCAACCCTGGATAGTCCGGTGGTGTGACCGAAGGCAAAAACGTGAGATTTACGCCAAAAGGCTTATCTGTCATGGCCTGGCAACGCTTGATTTCATTTGCGAGCTTCTCAGGCGTGCCTTGGGTCAGACCTGTGATGATGCCCAAGCCACCGGCATTGGATACGGCAGCAGCCATTTCGGCTAGGCCCACATAGTGCATGCCGCCTTGAATGACAGGGTGTTCAATACCAAAAAGTTCGGTTATTCGCGTTTTCATAGAAACTCTCACGTCGTAAATAGAAGAGGGCTCATCTGCCTCATTGAGCGTCAGATGCTGACTGACCAGCGCCGAGCCTGTCAACACACGTCCGCGCAAAAAACCGCGGCAAGGTCGCCTCAAACGCCAGCGCGCAGTCGCGCCAGTATCAAGGGCAACTGGGCACGGCCTTGAAAGGGTTCACTGCCGAGATAAAAGGTTGGTGCGTAAGACACTCCCTGCTCACGGGCCCGATCATAAGCTTGCGTCAGCGCCTGCAGCCCAGGCCCCTGCACATAGGCACGCCACCCGTCCGCATCGAATACCCCCTCATCCACAGCCGCATCCAGCAGCCCGGCAATCACCGCCGGTGATTCGACATCAAGCCCGTCGCGCCAAAGCGCCAGGAATACGCGCTCCACATAGTCATCGACGCGCGTCGGCGCGTTCGCCTGCAGCCAAAGCACACCCGTGCTGGCAACATCGCAGTTCGTGGCGAGGTACGGGTCGTGGAGTTTATGCGGCGCATAGCGCTGGAGGTCTCCCGCAATGTATTCACCGCGTATGCGTCGGTGGCGAGTACCACGATCTTCGTCGGCCTGTTGCGGTGCCGGTTTGTTCAGCGGCTTGTGATCGAAAGGGTGCCATTGCAGCTCTATCCCTTCGTCCCGAGCCGCTAACAAGCCGGGCAGCGCCAGGTAACTGTTGGGGCTTTTAAAATCAAAAAAGACCGGCAGACCGGCTAGGTTCTGCACGACACCCGGCTCAGAAGCGCACTTTTCCAGAGCGGCGGGCTTGATATCAGCCGCGAGATCGTAGGCTACATCCGGCGCTTTACCGGCCTCACCAGCCAACATCCAGGCGATACGCGGCAAATGCTCGCGCCCAAAAAACTGGCTTGCTCGGCCGTCCGCGCCGGGATGCTCAGTCAGTTGGTACGTGGGTACGCCATAAACTCCGGTGTTAAACGTTCGCTCCTGCGCGGCGTCGTTATAAGCAGCGCCCTCTCCTTCAGCGAAGGCTTTGAAGCCATTGGTGGGCGCGCCGATTTGAACCAAGGTGTTAAATACGGCATCCAAATCCTCGGCGTCGAACTCGCGACGCCAAAAAGGCCGGTAAATGGCATCCATATACCGCTGAAGCAAACCGTCCATTTCATTTTGCGCGGCAAGACCCTCGTGCAGCTTAATCCACCACATACCGATGGCAGGTAAATTGGTGTTCCAGATTTTAACCGTACCGCGAATGGTTAGATCTGCGAGATTGGCGTAACGCCGACAGTCAAAATAGGCGTATTTCACACCAGACCACTGCTCTTGGCTGCGGCTCTGAGCCGCGACCTTGCCATTCTTGGCCAACTTAGCGGTGCCCAGATAGCTGCCAATATCCAGCACAAACGGACGCCAATCTGCGACAACGCCCAACGATTTCAGCATCCGCCTCGTTGGCTCAATGGCCAGAAAAGCATAAGGACTTTTGAAATCGATGTGCACAATCAGGGGTGAATCGGAGCTGGCGAGATTGCTCAGACTCAGCGTCTGTCCGGTTGCAGTGAGAGGTGATAGGGTCTCCATCAGTCATCGTCCTTCGGTGAGTGATCGTTCATTACCGCATGGTGTCCCTCGGCGATTACTCTTTTGGCTATTGCGAGAGGGGCTAGGCGCTTTACTGCACCAATTCCCCACCCGGACGATAGGCTCGCAGCAGATTGGCTTGCAGTGCGTCTTCGTCGAACAGCGGTGCGTGCAGCACCTCGTTAGCATAATCTAGGGCTTGGTCGCTGTAATGAGGCGACCCTTCATCCAGCGTCGCGCTACCGAACTGATGCACACCCTCAACCGACAGCTGTCCCTCGGCGCCCCAAGCAACCAAGTAATACAGGCCGTCTCCGGCCACATTGGTTAAAAACCCGTCATCGTTCAGGTCACGGCCATAGATGGCTCGCAGGATATCTGGCCCACCACCTACCGGTACATTCACATCACCTCGGACATGACGGTTCACCTCTCCCCAAGGCGGATCCAGCCGCCCGGTGGTCGCCAACAACGTCTCAACGCAGTCGCCCAACAGATCCGCCACCGCCTGAGCGTCATGGCTTTCTCGATCATCAGCACGTTCTGCGGCCAGAAACACGCAGGTGCCGAGGGCGGCGCCGGTATTGTCAACATCTGTCCCCAAGTCCCACTGCGCCAGCACCTGCTGGGCTCTTTGCAGGCTTGGATCGGTAAACGACTGAGCCGCAATGGTATTCAGATAGGCCACATAGAACGTTGATGGCGAATAAAATTTGTCGTGCTTGATGGCAGAAAATTCCTCCTTGCTGATCATTGGACCAAGAGCCGAAAAAAGTTCCAGACCACGGTGGGCACGATTGGACATATCCGTTTGAAACCCATGCTCCGGAGCGAGAGCACTTTCCTTGGGGTTTTCTGCTTCCGCAGTGACATTGAAGGGGGTCTGGTTTGCACTGAAAACAAAGCCGCTGTCTGGATTGGTTACCTGCGGCATTTGGGAAAAGGACAGGTTCTCCTGCCAGATCAGGGCCGAGTCATCGCCAGGCAGGTAGCTTTGCCAGTCATAGCGAATGTCTCGCTTGGGCGTTAAGGCATTGTGCAGAAACATGATGTTGCCCTCTTTGTCCGCATAGACAAAGTTGAAGCTGGCAAAGGTCATCATGCGCATGGCTTCTTTCCAATCAGTGAAATCCTGAGCGAGATTCATGCGATACCATTGCTCAACCTGACGCAGCTCACCCATTCCCGCATAGCGAATCGCGTAGGTGCCATGGTCAGTACGCAGCACAGGGCCGTGCTCAGATCGCAGCCCCTGCTCAGTCACGGTCCAGGGTAAGAAACCCCACAGTCGAATTTTCAGCTCGATATCACGAACCTCCAAGTCCCGCCACTGGCCGTCAAGCCGGTACTGGTTCTCGTTGTCTGGATTAATATCGAGAACAAAGACGTCGACGAGATCCGGTCGGTTAACCGTGGCGCCCCAAGCCAAGTTTTCGGTAAAACCAACGGACACCGTGGGTGAGCCCGGGAACAATCCGCCCATGATGTTTAAGCCTTCCGCACTTTTGAGGTGCGCTTCGTACCATGCAACCGGCCCGGTGGCGGGCTGATGGGAGTTGATCGCGATTCGCGTGGCGCCTTCGTCGGAAATTTTCGGTGCGATGGCAAAGGCATTCGAACCCACCGGTACTCCAGTCATCATAATTTCAGGAGGCGGCTGCTTCAGCGCGGCGGGGGGTTCCAACAGAGGTTGCTCGGTAGGCAATTGCAGAGCTGGCGGGGTGATCTGACGAATCACGTCACTCACTGCGCGCCGACGCTCGCTACCCATCACCTCACGCACCACGCCATCGAAACCATAAAACATCAAATGGCGCAGCATAAAGCCCGCAACCACGTCCTTCCCTGTCACCGGCAGCACGCGTTCATCAACCGCATCAGGGTGGGTGGCAGCATAAAAATTCAGCCCATCCGCATAGGCCTCGATATAGGCACGCATATCAGGACTCAGATCCCACTCATAGTTCGCGTCCAGCGTCTGCCAGATTCCAAGCCAGTGAACCAAAAAGTCTGTTACGGCGCCGTCCTGGCCAATGAACAGCCCGTTGTTCCCCCGATAAAAGGGCATGGCCTCCTCAATCAGCTGCCAATTGTCCTCAGCCTGAGCGTAGGCAAAACCAAAGGCTGCGTCTGCATTGGTCTCGCCCAGGATATGCGGCACACCGCGGATGTCACGCCGGATGGTTACATCGTAGCGTTCCTCCAGATATAGGTAGTCCTCGGCAAGGAAGGCGGGCTCGGCACAGCCGATGAGCATAAACAACACGCAAACTGACAACGAACTTAGGAAAATCGACCGCACAATGTTTCTCCTGCCCGGGGGCGTTAACAGCCGGCCAGAGTGCCACAGTGACTGCGGCGAGAAAAGAAAGTCCCGCGCGAGCGCTCGGACAATAGCACTTGACTCTGACCGGCTCGCGCCTCACTCTGCATCGCCTTGGAGACACGCGTCTCTGAGACTTTGGGGCAACACCCCTATCTCGCGATTTCCAACGCGAGCCAAGCCTACCCCACCCTAGCGTGTGTGAGTTTGCTTGAAGTAACGATGCAAACTGCGCAGTCGCGAAAAACGCCGAAACCGGCGGGTATCTTGCGACCGAGTAAACCCCTTCAGATCTTTGATAGGGCAAGGGCTATACGCGGCAAACATCCAAATTAAATTGACGCACCAAGCGGACGCTTTTCGCTGCGTGACAAGGACATGTTATGACGGACAACGCGTTTGCGGCTCTCGGGCTGCACCACACCTATTGCGACACGGTCGCTGAACTTGGCTTCACAGAACCCAGCGACATTCAGCAGGCCGCTATTCCTGAAGTACTGGCACACAAAGACCTGCTCGGCATTGCCCAAACAGGCACCGGCAAAACTGCCGCCTTTGGATTACCGCTGCTACAGAACTTGGTTAAGGATGCCGCCGAGCGAAAGGGCGAAATGCGCGCCAAGCCTCGCCACCCTCGAGCACTGATATTGGCACCAACTCGGGAACTGGCACTGCAAATCCACAGTGAACTGGAACGTTTGGGCGGCCAAAGCAACATGAACTACATGTGCGTGATCGGCGGCGTAAACCAAAACCCGCAGGTCAAAAAACTGCGCGGCGGCGTCGACATCTTAGTTGCTGCCCCGGGCCGTTTACTCGATCTCATGAACCAAGGCCATGTGAGCCTGAGTGAAACCGAATTCTTAGTGCTCGACGAATGCGACCGCCTGTTGGATATGGGATTCATCCCCGACGTACGCCGCATCATCAAAGCCATGCCGACGGAACGTCAAACACTGTTGTTCTCGGCCACCATGCCCGGCGAGATCGCCAAACTTTCCAAAGAAATTTTGCGCGACCCGGTGCGCATCGACGTCACGCCTGAAGAAGTCACCGTCGCCAAAATCGAACAGAAGGTTGTGCATGTCGCTACCCAACAAAAACGCGCAGTGCTCGAACACTTACTGCGAGACAGCAGCCTCGTCAGAGCCATCGTCTTTACGCGCACAAAACATGGTGCCAACAAAGTCGCCCGACAGCTCAATGCCTCCGGCTTCGTCGCCGAGGTGATTCACGGCAACAAAAGCCAGGCCGCTCGGCAGCGGGCACTGGAGAATTTCAAATCCGGCGATGCTTGGGTTTTGGTGGCGACGGATATCGCGGCGCGTGGCATCGACATTCGCGAAGTGTCCCATGTGTTCAACTACGAGCTGCCGCATGAACCCGAAAGCTACGTGCATCGAATCGGCCGAACTGCTCGCGCCGGTGCCGGCGGAGTGGCTTGGGCATTGGTTGACGCGGCAGAAATCAGTCGACTTAAGGCCATTCAGCGGCTAACAAAGTTAACCTTGGAACCAGTGAAACTGGATATCGAGCTGCCGGAGGTCGCGAAGACCGACCCCATGCCAGCCGTCCAAGGGCCGCAGAAGCAAAACAGAGGCAGAGGCGAAGGCGAAGCCAAGCGGCAACGCTCGCGCCGACGCAAACCCGCGGGTGACGGGCGGGAAAACGCCAAGCCTGCTGCAAATCGCGCCAAGAGCCACGGCAATCGGGCCGAGCCTGAAGTGAAGGACTCTACGCCCGAAGTCGACGGTAACCGGCCTGGCGTCAGCAACGCCAATGTGGATCCCTACGCAGGGCAGCGCCACGCCAACGGCAAACGCAAATATCACACGCCCAAGGGCAGTCCTGGGGGCGGCAATACACCCCGGCGGCGACGACGCTCCCCTAACTCGGGAGCCGGCGCCAACGGCAACCGAGCCTGAGGGCTCATGCTGGCGGGCATTACCGCCAGCGAGATAGCGCGGTCGACGAGCGGCTTGGGCGTTAGCCCCAAGCCTAACCTTCAAAATTAGCCCAAGCCTCCGACTTAGCCCAAACCTCTGGCGCGGTATTGTCGCCCTTTGATCTTGTGGCGATTGATCAGCCCCTGGGCTGTGCTGGAGTGCTCCTTCGCAATCGCCACATAGCTCACCATGGGCAGAATATCGATCTTGCCGACAGCGTCGGCACTGAGTTCTTTAGACGCCGTGAGCGTGCCCAGAATGTCTCCGGGACGCAGTTTTTGCTTCCGACCACCATTAATTTCAAGGGTGTAAACCGCCGGCTCGGGCAAGGATTGAGCCGCCTCAGAGGCAGATTCGTCAGCGCTATCGGCACGCCAAAGCTTCATGGCTCCGCTACCACGTTCGGTTTCCAAGTTACGCAAACGCGACATTTCACGGTCTGATACCAGGCTGATGGCAACACCCTCTCTACCACCGCGGGCCGTTCGGCCAATTCGGTGCACATAAATCTCTGCTTGATGGGGTAGCTCAAAATTAAACACCGCGTCCACATCGTCGATATCCAGCCCTCGCGCTGCCACATCAGTAGCGACCAGCACGTTGGCGCTGCCGTTGGCGAACCGAATCAAGGTCTGGTTGCGCTCAAATTGCTCCATATCGCCGTGCAAGGCAACGGCGCTAAACCCGAGGCGACGCAATTGTCGACTGACGTCAGCGCAGTCCACCTTGGTATTGCAGAACACCAGATTCAGCTTACCGCCCCAGTGCCGCAGGGCTTCACCCAAGGCCTGAGCTCGGGAGCCCGAGTCTCGCTCCGCCGGGGCATGACACCAGCGCTCGGCAATGGAAGGCGCGACTTCGGTTTCAGTGACGTCTATCCGCACGGCGTAAGGACTCAGGGCCTTCACAACGTGGGCAACCTCGTCAGGAAACGTGGCAGAAAAGAGCAAATTCTGTCGGGGCGATGGCAGGTAGGCGAAAATAGCGTCGATTTCGTCCTCGAAGCCCATATCCAGCATACGATCCGCCTCATCCAACACCAAGCAACTGAGGCCGTGCAGGTGCAGGGTGCCTTTTTGCAGGTGCTTGAGCACCCGTCCGGGCGTACCCACCACAACGTGGGCGCTATGCTGCAAGGAGCCGATCTGGGGACCAATAGCCACACCGCCACACAACGTTGTCACTTTCGTATTCGACAAATGCTTCGCCAGCTCACGAAAGCTCTCCGCAACCTGTTCCGCCAATTCCCGGGTCGGACACAGCACCAGTGACTGAACATGAAACTGTGTGTTTTCCAGACGCTGCAAACAGGCCAGAGCAAAGGCTGCCGTTTTGCCGCTGCCGGTACTAGCCTGAGCAACCACATCCTTGCCCTCTAAGGCACTGGGCAGAGCGGCAGCCTGAACCGGGGTCATCTGTGTAAATTCCATCTGCTGGAGGCGAGAAAGCAAGTCGTCGCGCAATCCCAACGAATGAAACGATCGATCATCTGTCATGACAAAAAGGTACCCCGGTTACGAGCGGCGAGTGTGCCTGAGCAGAAAGGCTTCTGCTGCAGAAAAGATGATTTCTTTTCGCTCAGGCCTTAGTCGGTCCAAGGCCCGGGGCATCAGTGCCAAGCGAGGATTGGTCGCAAAAAAATCTCGGTTGTTGTCAATGAAACGCCAGTACAGGCCATCCATCACATCGCACCATGGCCCTTTTTTGTAATCACTCATTTTCAACAAGTAGTTCGAGCCACAGATATAGGGCTTGGTGGCAAAAATACCCCCATCGCTGAAAATACCCATACCGTAGACATTGGGGCCCATCACCCAAGACGCAGAGTCCACGTACATTTCCATGAACCAACGGTGCACGGCCTTCGGCTCGATTTCACACAGGGTCATCAAATTCGCGACCACCATCAAACGCGGTATGTGGTGGGACCAGCCGGACTGCTGGGCCTCCACGATGGCAGCGTCTAGAGGTTCGATACCGGTGTTACCGGTATACCAGGCGTCTGTCATCTGGCGGTTGTGTTGCCAAAAATTGCCCTGCTGCTGCACCGCACTGAAGTGTTGATACACACCGCGAATAAATTCCCGCCAACCGATCACCTGACGGATAAAACCTTCCAAGCTTTGCATCGGAATATCGTTGTTCTCGGCGAACTGCAGGGTTCGATGAACCACCTCCTTGGGCGTCATCAAACCCAGATTAAGCAGTGGACTCAGCGCGCTGTGAAACACCGTTTTGGAACGTTGAGAGATCGCATCTTCATAGGGGCCAAACAACGCAAGCCGCTGATGCAGAAAATCATCTAGCCATTCCAAGGCGCCCTGCCGAGTTACTGGCCAGCGAAAACCGTCGACACTGCCCGGGTGTTCGGCAAAGGTATTGCTCACCATGGCAGACACCTCACCCACCAACGCATCGGGTTGAACCTCAGGCAGTGCCGGTGGGTCGATGTTTTTTGGCAGTTTCTTCCGATTGTCTTCGTCGAAACTCCAGCGACCGCCGGTTGGGGCACCCTCTGCATCGACCAAAATCCCCAAACGGGTGCGCTGAAATTTATAGAATGAGGCCATTTGTGGCCTGGCGCGGCCCTTGAGAAATTCCGCGAAATCCTCTCTGCCACAGAGAAACATCGGCGACGGTAGCACTCTGTGGCCGATACCCATGCGTTGCACCAAGCTCGCCAAATTCGTCTGCATGGCCTTGCCTTCAACCTCGAAATGCACCAACTCGGCCACCTCGTGCTCGGCCAACAACTGCCGCACAGTGGTCATGAATTGCTCGGCGGTTGCGGATCGCTGCTCGACATCCAGCGGCTGATACAGAACATTGATGCCCGCCTGTCGCAGGGATTGGGCGTAGGACCGCATCGCCGCTAACACGAGTACCAGTTTGTGCTGGTGATAGGCAAAGTGCCGACACAAAAACGGGTCTTCGATCATGACCACACAATCCACTTGCGCCGCTGTTACCTCCTCGATCGGAAATAGCTGATTGCCCAGCACCAACAAGGCTGATTGATATGTCATGAAAGCTCCTTGGCCAGCGCAGCGCGCAAGCTCGGCTGGCAGGTTGTGCACAAATAGATCCGGCGGCCACTGACCTCGATGCGCTTCACCGTATCGTCACAGCGGTAGCAGGGCTCCTCGGGGCGATCGAAAACCAAGTGCCGATAGCGCCGTCGAGACAGGCCCTTGGCCTGCAAACGCTTCACCCGACCGGGTGTATTCGTCACACCAGCGGTGGCATAGGCCTGACGAGTCAGACTCAGGGTGTTGCGCGCAAGCGCCCCCAACTGCCGTCGGGCCAGATCCTTCGGGCGATCGAAGGGATTTACCCGAGAATTGAACAAGATCTCAGATCGCAGATAGTTGCCAATGCCGGCGACAAAGCCTTGATCCAAGTACAGGGCTGCCAGTGAACGACCGGAAAACCGTTTGTCCTGAAGCCGCTGGAGCACGTCTTGCCAAACCACGCGCCCGTCCAGCGCATCCGGGCCCAGTCGCGCCAAATACTTTTGCTCCGGCAGGGATTCCGGCGTATGCACTTCAATATCAGACGCGCTGTATAACAGGGCACTGTGGGTTTCGGTATAAATGCCCAGCCGCAACGTCCGATTGGTACGCGGCGGCTTGTCACGGCGGGTAATGTACCAGCGTCCGTAGAGCTGATTGTGGCTATAGATCGTGAGACCACCGTCAAAACGAGTCAGCAGCGCCTTACCGCGGCTGCTCACCCATTCCACCTGCTGACCCGAAAGTTTTGGACCAAAGCCAGCCACACCGGGTTGGGTGAACACGACCTTTTGCGCTTCTCTGCCCGCCAACACCTTGTGGATTCGCGTGGCAACTCGACGGATCTCAGGACCTTCAGGCATGCGACCCTCCGCACGGGCTGATTTGGGACTTACTGCGGCGGCAGCGTTCGGAGCAGTAAAGCACCTGATCCCAGTCTCGAGCCCACTTCTTGCGCCAGGCGAAGGGCTTTGAACAGGTCATACAAATTTTCTGCGGCAAATTCGCCTTGCTGTGCTTGGCCACACCGCCCTCTTCATCGGCTTTTTCGGCTACCTACGTTAAACCGATACCGGTGAATCACGAGTGAAGAGGCTTCGCAAGGGCAACACGGACCGAGAAAAATTGGCAAGGACCAAGAAAAGGTGAGGTTTTGTCCGGCGATGTGATCGAAAGCTTCAAGCAATCTGCCAGTCACGTCGGGGTAAAAAGACACCGGCAACAAAACCCACCACCCCTGCCAAGGGAAATCTCACCAACCGCAGCTCTGCGGTAAAAACAGTCGCAACCTGACGTCGCGACACAGCGATTTTTGCCCGATGAGTCATGAGAAGCTGCCGAATCAGGGACGCTTTGTAACCCCAGGGCAGTCCATATCGAAAATTCAGGGAAGATCTGCCTAACGGGCAGAGGCCTAAAAAGACCAATGCAGCATGCAGCGCCATCAAGGGCGACATCCAGCGAAGACTACGGCTCAAAAAGACGTCACCACGTTCAATACGAACCCCGTTGACGTCTCCCTGCACACCCAATTCAGCAAGAATCGGACTGTGCAGTGCAAAGCCGGCACCCACCAAGTAGTGCAAAGCTCCATCAGGTTGGAGAGTCGATGAGTATTGGCCGGTGATCACGTCGCACTCTTTTTTTTGTCGAGCCGATGGTACGAGATCGCCAACAAGAACACCACAAACTGACGGGTATAATCTTTCGCGCGTCGCCCGCTAGCGCAGACGAGAAAGCAGCATCGTGGGAATCAAGCTCATTAAAACGATGACTAAGGCAGCGGTGGATGCTTGAGCTAAACGTTCATCGGAAGCGAAGCGATAAACCCATGTCGCCAATGTTTCAAAATTGAAGGGACGTAAAATCAAGGTTGCCGGAAGCTCCTTCATCACATCAATGAACACCAACAACAATCCGGTGATTACGGCGGGCCTGAGCAAGGGCAAGTGAACACGGCGCAGGACGACGCCCGGCTCATGGCCAAGGCTTCTCGCGGCAGCGTCAAGCTGCGGATGGATCTGAGTTAAGCCCGCCTGAGTGCTGTTAAAGGCCACGGTGAGAAAACGCGCGACATAGACAAGTATCAGCGCCGCCGACGATCCGGTAATCAGCAAACCCCAGTGCACATCAAAATTATCTCTGAGCAATGTTGCCAACCATTTGTCCAAATTTGTCAGCGGTACCATCAGGGCAACCGCCAACACCAGGCCCGGCACCGCATACCCGAGGGTGGCCACACGAACACCGCCGCGAACCCACACATTGGGATGCAAGCGCTCGGCATAGGCCAACCACAGTGCAGCCCCCGCACAGAGCAACGCCGCCACACTGGCAACCCACGCACTGTTTAGCACCAAGGCCAAAAAAGCCGGACTGAAGGGGGTTTCGCCATAGCTCAGTGCCATGCCGGTCAGCGCCGCAACGGGCACAATGAGCCCTAACAGGACGGGCAAAAAGCACAGCATAAAGGCCAGCCAAGCCGACCACCCGGTCAGTGCGTGTCTGGTCGGTCGACGCTGCCGACCGACAGGATTGAAGCGCTGGCCTCGCCTGGCGAACTGTTCCGCCACCACCAGCAAACAGACCACGACAAATAGCCAACCCGCCAGCTGCAGAGCGGCCGCAGACTCACCCATGGCGAACCACGTTCTGAAAATCCCCGTGGTCAACGTCGGCACGCCGTAGTGCTCGACGACCCCGTAATCTGCCACGGTTTCCATCAATACCAGAGCGAGACCGCCAACAACTGCAGGCCACGCAACAGGCAGAGCAACACGCCAAAACACCCTCAAACGGCTCGCACCCAGCGCGCGAGCGGCTTCGTATAACGTGCTGGATTGCTGGGCAAAGCTGCCGCGCGCGAGCAGATACACATAGGGATAAAGCACCAAGCTGATCACCAGTCCAGCGCCTGGCAAGCTACGAATGTTTGGCAGCACTACCGCTTGAGGCGACAACTGCAACCAATCGCGTAACGCAATCTGAACCGGACCAGAAAACTCCAGCAAATCGGCGTAGACATAACCAATCACGTAGGCTGGAGCAGCCAGCGGCAGAGCCAACGCCGGCACCAACATCTGTCGCAGGGGAAAATCGTAGTGCACGGTCAACCAGGCGGTTAGCACACCGATGACCGTGGACAGCGCGGCGACTAGCACCATCAACTGGACGGTATTAGCCAGATAGATGGGAAACACTGTGTCGCGCATGTGGGCCCAGCTCTCGCCGCCAGGTGCCAAGGCTGCCCCGAGCAGCATCAAAATCGGCAGGCTAACGGGAACCGCAATCAACAGCGTGCCGACTGGCCAGACAATGGATTTGGAGGGGATGCTTGACATAGCCGACCACTATACCGGCCCCGCGAACCATTCAACAGAAAACTCGAAAGCACCGGGGCGAATCCTGCAATAGGCTTGGCCCCTGCAATCGGGCAGTATTGCGCACCTATGAGTATTCAACTGACCTCCATCAGCCACCGATTCGGCACTCACCAAGTGTTATCCGATATTTCGCTGTCGTTAGCCGATGGCGAAATTCTCTGCATCATTGGCCCCTCAGGCAGCGGCAAAAGCACGCTGCTAAGGATCGCCGCCGGCTTGGAAGAGATGCAAAGCGGAGAAATTGCGCTGGACGGTCAACGCCTCGCCAGGGCGGGGCATTCTCCACCTCCAGAGCAACGCCCTGTGGGCTTGGTCTTTCAAGACCATGCGTTGTTCCCACATCTCACCGTGGCGCAGAATGTGGGTTTTGGTCTGCACAACAGTCAACCGGCAGAGCGCGACAGACGGGTGAAGGATTTGCTCAACAGCGTTGGTCTTGCCGACCTGGCAGCCCGTTATCCAGATACGTTATCCGGCGGCCAGCAGCAAAGAATCGCGCTGATCAGGGCATTGGCCACCAATCCTCGGGTGATGCTGTTGGATGAACCCTTCGCCAGCGTGGATACGCCGCTTCGCCGTCAGCTTCGGCAGGATGCGCGGCAAGGCCTTATTCAGGCAGGCACATCGACGATTATGGTGACCCATGATCCCGAAGAAGCCATGGCCATGGCCGACCGCATATTGGTACTCGTTGATGGCGTTGCGGTTCAACTCGACACCCCCGAGGCTCTCTGGAAGAGCCCTGCTCATCGATTTATCGCCGAGACGATCGCTGGTCTGCAGTCCGTGAGAGGACTTGTTGAAGCCCATCACATTGTGACGCCCTTTGGGGAGCTACCGCTCGCAAACCTGCGCCATAACGGTAATCTCGCCATTGGCGAATCCATTGAACTGGGCATTCGCGGAAGTACGATCGCAGTAACAGGTTTCGAAGACGGTGATCCGCCCCAACCACGAAACGCCTACGCCGTGGACGATATCCGCTTTGACGGCATGCACTGGACAGCGCTTGTCCGATCAGGGCGTCAACAGCTACGCGTCGTTGTTAGCCCGAAAAGCCGGTTGCGCTCAGGCGACCGTGTCGCATTGCGCTTTACCAACGCCGAAGCCGTGGTCTATAATTGATAATCATTCTCATTTAAGAACTGCGCGAAACACTTTTTATTTGCTCTCAAATCATCAACGACCAAGCGAATCATGAAAAACCAAGCAACCAAGCTATTTGGCCTACTCGTCCTGCTAACCGTTTCAACCTTCCCTGCCAGCGCAACCTCTGACGAAGTAGTGAACGTCTATTCTGCCAGACACTACGACACCGATATGGCTCTGTATGAGGAATTCACGCGCCAGACCGGTATCGCTGTGAACCTCATTGAGGGCGGAAGCGATGCCCTGATTGAACGTATTCGCAACGAGGGTGAATTCTCGCCGGCAGACATGCTGATCACAGTGGATGCGGGCCGCCTTTGGCGCGCAGGCGAAAACGACATTTTTCAGACGATCGAAAGTGACGTATTGAACCAACGGGTTCCACAGAATCTGCGCGACCCAGAAGGCTTGTGGTTTGGTCTGTCCAAGCGTGTTCGAGTAATCGCGTTTAACAAAGCTGCTGGACTACCCGTTGCGGTTAACCGTTACGAAGATCTGGCCAACCCTGCCCTAATCGGTTCCGTCTGTATGCGCAGTTCCTCCAATATTTATAACCTATCGCTGATGAGTTCGATCATCGAGGCCCAGGGCGAAAAAGCAGCCGAGGCTTGGGCTCGCGGCGTTGTCGGCAATTTTGCTCGGACGCCACAAGGCAACGACACCGCTCAACTGCGGGCTGTGGCATCTGGCGAATGCGGTATTACCGTCGCGAACACCTATTACGTTGGCCGCCTGATCGGATCAGACGACCCGAAGAACAATGCCATTACCAATGCGTTAACCATCGTGTTTCCAAATCAGAGTGACCGCGGTGCACACGTAAACATCAGCGGTGCCGGCGTCACTCGCTACGCGCCGAACAAAGAAAATGCGATTAGATTTCTTGAATATTTGACCAGCGATTTCGCCCAACGATTGTTTGCCGAAGGCAACAACGAATACCCCATCGTCGGCCCCACGTCAGGGCCAGTAGCGAGCCTAGGCCCCTTCGAAGAAGACAGTATCAACTCGGCGGTATTAGGCCAGCGCCAAGCCGAGGCCGTTCGCGTCTTTGACCGCGCCGGCTGGCAATAAAGGAGAGCCCCATGGAACGAATGATTCAACCCGTACAGCCTCTGATTGGCATCACAGGTCGCGTTTTATTAGGTCTCTATTTTCTCATACCCGGCATCAGCAAGATCACTGGATTCGATGATACTGCTGCTTATATGCTGACGCATGGGGTGCCTTTGGTATCCCTATTGCTGCCGATCACCATCGTGCTGCAAATTGGCAGCGGCGTGGCTCTCGTTGCTGGCTGGCAAACACGCGCCATCGCGTTAATGCTGGCTGGCATGATTTTGGTGATAAACGTGTTCATGCACGATTTTTGGAACGTATACGAGGGCTTGACCCAACAACATGAGACTCAAAATTTCATCAAAAATCTGGCGATCATGGCAGGACTGTTAACGCTGGCCGCAGGCCCAGGGATTCAATCCCTGTCCCTCGACGCGAGAGCGAACGCCTCGAACGATTAGTCCAACCACCACTCGGCATCGTTGGCTCCGACCGCCCGCGGCGGTCGGTCTGGAGTCAGACTGACGCGATTGAGCCGGAAGCCGATCCCGGGCAGTGATACCGGAGTTGCATCGTCACCCACCGTTAATGTCTTCAATAACCCGCGTGCCTGAAGCTGCCCCTCCGTCACGGTCTCGCTGAGCTTGCGCACTCGACTGGCGGGCACGCCGGCCTGATCCAACAAGGTTTCCCACTCATGGGCTGATTTGGCCAAAAATGCGGATTCAAATATCTCGCGTAACGCATCTTGGTTGGCCGCACGTGCTCGCGGCTCGGCCCAGCGGGGGTCTTGGGCCCATTCCGAATGTCCCAGCACCTCGCAAAGATCCGCAAACTGGCGCTCATTATTTGCTGCCAGCATCAGCAACTCGCCACCTCGGGTCGCGAAGCAGCCGGACGATGGCGCGCGACTGGCCGCCTCGTTACCGAGCTTCGGCAGGTCCTCACCGGTGGTGGCTACCGTCACCAAATTATTTGCCATCATCGTCATGGCGGTATCCAACATGCTGACGTCTACGTACTGAAAAGCACCGGTTAGGTCACGCGCACGCAGCCCGGCCATCACGGCAAAGGCCGCGTTGAGACCGGTGGCATAGTCGATATAGGGTGCACCTACTTTGACCGGACCCATCTCATCCGTGCCCGTGGTATTCATAATACCGCTCATCGCCTGCACCACATGGTCATAGGCCGGTCGGTGACCAATTGGCCCCACCTCTCCGTAGGCCGAAATAGAGCAATACACCAGCCGAGGGTTTACTGCGGCTAGAGCCCCTTCACCCAGCCCCAATCGCTTGGCAACCCCCGGGCGGTAATTTTGGACAAAAATGTCGGCTTCTGCGGCCAGTTCCAGCACCTTGGCAACGTGTACCGGGTCTTTCAAATCCATCTCAATGCAGTTTTTTTGAGCATTCTGGGTGCAAAAACTCAGTCCAAGCCCCTGCTTGGACAGTTCCGGAAGCGCGCCACCGTAACGGGTCATTTCGCCGCCGGGAGGCTCTACTTTGATGACCTGAGCGCCAAGCAATGCCAACTGGTACGTGCAGTAAGGCCCAGCAAACACCTGAGTCAGATCAAGTACGCGAACGTTCTGTAGGGGCTGAATGGAATTCATACGATTTCTACTGAGAAAGATAGGCTAGACGGTAACCACAAAGTCATGCCACCACCATCTATTCACCGAATGAGGTAATCTACCCGCCAGTTCGGCCGAGAGATATAGGCCAGAAGTTTTTGGAGAGAGGATATGAGCACAGCACGACCAATCGCCTTAGTCACGGGCGCGTCTGGCGACATTGGCGGTGCCATCGCGCAAGTCCTTGGCAGCCACGGCTGGCACGTGATTGGCACCTATGTCGGCGCGGCAGATGCAGCGGCAGCCACGGTAACGACTATTACTGATGCCGGGGGCAGCGCGGAAGCCATGCAGCTGGATCAACGAGATCCAGACGCCATCGAAGCGCTGATTGAGACCATCCGCCAAAAGCATGATCGCCTAGATGTACTGATCAACAATGCCGCTTGGAACATCGGCATTCCCTTTCGGCAGCTGGATGAGCTGACCGCAGACATTTGGGATCGCGTAATGGAAACCAATCTTCGCGCTCCGTTCCTGCTCGCTCGCGCGGCCGCGACGTTGTTGAGTGCCGGTGATGGCGGTCATATCGTGAACATTTCCTCAGCAGGCGGCATCAGTCCCGGCAGCAGCAGCATTGCGTACTCGTCGAGCAAAGCGGGCCTCAATCATTTAACCCGTTGCCTGGCGGTGGCCATGTCACCCAACGTCGCCGTAAACTGTATTGCGCCGGGCTTGGTGGAAAATACTCGCATGGCACAGCGGTTGCCGGATAACGTCGCAGAGGGCGCTCGGCAAACCGCCGTGCTAGGGCGCGTCGGACAGGCACAAGACATCGCCAATCAAGTCTTGGCCTTTGTCCAGTCCACCTCGGTCACCGGCCAGACCATTGTCATTGATGGCGGCATGCCCGGGGCAATGCGCTAATTTTCAAGGGCAGTACTGCAATAAAAGGCTACAACTGAACAATGCTGAACGAATGGCTTCTTACACTGGCTCGGTGGTTAGACACCCAGAGCTGGAGCACCCAAATTCATGAGAGTATTTATCTGTACGCGTGGATCGAAACGACGCATGTGCTCACGCTCATGGTGTTTTTGGGCATGTTGTTCGTGATCGACCTGCGTATGCTCGGCCTCGCATTCCCCAACGTTCGCGCCTCAACCATTGCCGAACGTCTAGACAAACCGATGATGATTGGCTTCGCGCTGATGGTGATCTCCGGGCTGCTCCTGTATTACGCGATCCCCGTGCGGACCACCCAAAGCCTTTGGTTTCGCATCAAGGTCGTGCTGCTGATTTTGGCGGCAATCAATGCGTTTGCTTTTCGGGCACGCATGCAGGCTTCTGCGGACTCTTGGGATCTTGACCCCAAACCACCCCGACACATTCGATTGGGTGCGGCGATCTCAATCGGCCTGTGGGCCGGTGTGGTGGTTACCGGCCGAACCATTGCCTATGACTGGTTTGACTGTCACAAAGAGCTGCCTTTCGCCATGTACTGGGCAGCAGGCTGTGTTGATGAAATGGCCGCCTTTGCCAGTGAATAGAGCACTGCGAAAAATGACTTTGACGCGTTACTTGTGAGGCTACGCTGAATGGATCTTTACCCCTTTTTTGATTGGTTAGACACGTCGCTACTGGCGGACATATCGAAAGCCTACGGCGGCGTTTTTGCCGTGGTCCAGATGTTCCACTTACTCGGCATGTCCCTACTGGGAGGCATGGTGCTGGTGGGTGATCTACGATTGTTGAACCTCGTGATGAAAGACATACCGTCAGAGGTGGTCATTGACAACACATACAAATGGTTCAATGTCGGCCTCGCCACCATGGTTGTCAGCGGTATTTTCATGAGTTCCGCGGTGTCGCTGAAGCTCTACTATAACGAAATGTTTTGGGCAAAAATGACAGCTTTGGCGGTTGGCGTTACCTTCGTTTACTTCGTGCGCAAACCACTGCTCAGCACGCCCCATGATGCGTTGAGGCCCAGCGTCATTAAACTGACCGCCATCACATCTATGGCGATCTGGTTCACCATCGCCGCATCGGGTCGATGGATCGGCTTTTCTTAAGCAGAGGAAATTTCCTATGGCTAACACCACCGAGGTCGAAACAACAGCGCCCAACAACCGACGCCAAACCTTCACGGTTCTCTTTTGTGTAGCCGTGCTGGGCACTTTCCTTTGGTTTTGGGGCGAGCAGATCGCCGAGGTGATTGAGATGCTCGAACTTGCCTATGGCGACGGATCCTAAAAATCGACGGTAATGCAACTGATTCAATAAACCACTTATGGAGCCCCCTATGTCTGACGCTATCGTAGAAATACGCGATTACACCTTTGAAGCCGAAACCTTTGCCGCCTATAAAGTGTGGGCAGACGAGCTGGCGGTACCCTGGCTGAAAGCAAACTTAGATGTAATCGACTTTTGGATTGACTGCGGCATCGATGCTGAAGTGAGTGGCTCAAACCCTCAGGTCTCAGCCAACGGTCAGCCCAACATCACATGGATCATTCGCTGGGACAGCATTGAAGACAGACAGGCGCGCTTCGCAAAGACCATGGCATCGCCTGAATGGCAGTCGATTTGGGCCAAGCACCCCAACGAGCACGGATATCTGCACATGAATGCCCGCTTTATGAAAGCGTCGGCTTAGGGCGCTAACGAATGAAAATACTGGTTACGGGCGGCGCTGGATTCATCGGCAGTTGCGTCGTCCGTCAGGCGTTACTCGATCCGAACATCCAGGTCGTGAATGTCGACAAGCTCACCTACGCGGGGAATCTCGCGTCCTTACCCGGCACCGACCACAACCCAAACTACCGTTTTCGCCAGGCCGACGTCTGCGACGCTGGGGCGCTCGACGATATTTTTAACGCCCATCAACCTGATGTGATCATGCACCTTGCTGCCGAAAGCCATGTGGATCGTTCCATCGACGGACCCGAAGCCTTCATGCAGACCAACATCATGGGCACCTACCAACTGCTGGAAGCCAGCCGGCGCTATCTTGCCACCCAGGCAACAAATCGACAGACGTCCTTTCGCTTTCACCACATTTCCACAGACGAAGTGTATGGCGACCTAGAGGGCCCCGAAGACCTATTCCGCGAGGACACGCCCTATGCGCCGTCGTCACCCTATTCGGCTAGCAAGGCCAGTTCCGATCACTTGGTGAGAGCCTGGCATCGAACCTACGGCTTGCCAGTCGTGATCACCAACTGCTCCAACAACTACGGCCCCTATCATTTTCCAGAAAAACTGATTCCACACATGATCCTCAACGCCCTGGACGGCAAGCCGTTGCCCGTTTACGGCGACGGTTCCCAAGTACGAGACTGGCTGTATGTCGAGGATCACGCTCGGGCATTGCTGCGAGTTGCGATCGACGGCAAGGTGGGCGAGACCTACAACATCGGCGGGCATAACGAGCGGACTAACCTGCAGGTAGTGGAAACCATTTGCGACCTGCTGGAGGATCTTCGACCGACTAAACCTGAAGGCATCACCGCCTACAAAGACCTGATCACCTTCGTGACCGATCGTCCCGGCCACGACCTCCGCTACGCCATTGACGCCAGCAAAATCGAGCGGGAACTGGGCTGGCGGCCCGCAGAGACCTTCGACAGCGGCATCCGAAAAACCGTCGCCTGGTATTTGGACAACCCCCAGTGGTGGCAAGCCATCCTCAGCGGTGAGTATCAAATGCAGCGCAGTGGCACCGACGCTTGAGCGCACTCGAACTCATGAAGCGCAGGGCTGTTACGGGTATCAACCGATGAACATTTTGGTACTGGGTCGTAACGGCCAGCTTGGGCAGTGCCTGCAAGACGTTTTGCCACGCGTTTACCCAAACGCCGTATTTTGGGGCCGCCAACAACTGGATCTTGAGCAACTTGAGGGCATCGAACCTCGTCTCAGCGCCCAGCAGCCTGACGTGATCATCAATGCATCAGCCTACACGGCCGTGGATCAGGCAGAAACAAACTCGGCACTGGCCTATACCGTAAACCAACACGCGGTGGCGCAAGTGGCCGACTACTGCGCGAAAAACGACGTGGCCTTGCTGCATGTCTCTACGGACTATGTGTTCGACGGTTCATCTCAGCGGCCCTATGCCGAGACCGCTGAGCCCAATCCAAGCAGTGTCTACGGTGCCAGCAAACTCGCGGGCGAGAAAGCAATCGCCGCGAGTGGCTGCCGGCACGTCATTTTACGCACCGCTTGGGTTTTCAGTGAGCACGGACAGAACTTTTTCAAAACCATGCTCAGATTGAGCGGCGAGCGCGACACACTGCGCATTGTCGGGGATCAAATTGGCTGCCCGACCTACGCTCGCGATCTCGCCTTTGCGTTAATCTCAGTCCTCAAGCGCGTTGAAAACGGCACCTGCTCATGGGGTCTATACCACTACGCCGGAGGCCGCGATGTTTCCTGGTTTGAGTTCGCGGAAGCGATTTTCGCAGCAGCCGCGGACATTGGGCTGACCGTACCAAAGCATGTGATGGCAATAACCACCGAGGAATACCCTACTCCAGCACCGCGCCCGGCATGGTCGGTCCTCGACAGTTCGCTTTTCACTCACGCCTTTGGGCACCCAGCCTCGAACTGGCAGACGGCCATCGAAGCCTGTCTTCGGGCGCTAAACCAGCCGAGTCAGTAACGCAGAGAGTTCTTCGCGAATTTTCTGATTGGAGAAGTGCTTTTCGTAGGAGGCAAACGCCACACCGGCATCAACACCACCGGGGATTTGAGTCGAAAGCGCGCCGGACAAACTCTCGGCAATAGAAGCAGGATCCCCGGCGGGCACCCACAGCAGCCCGCCGTTATGTGAGCGCAGCTCTTCGGGATAGGCCTCTGCCTCCATCGTGATGACCGGTCGATCGCAGGCCAGTGACTGATACACCTTGTTAGGAATGACACGATTGGTTTTGTCTCCGACCCCGAAAACGCCAAGGCACAAATCGGCAGCACCGATTCGGGCAGGCAACTCGATCAGCGGCACCCACTCCTCGAAAGCCACGTGTACCCTAGGATTCGAGACGCGCCGCACAATGGCTTCGCAAGTTGCCCGGTCAGGCCCAGTGCCCAAGAACGTCAGCCGGCAGACTGGCCCCTGATAATGGGCAACGGCTTCGGCAATGTAGGTCGCCCCCTGCAAACCGATAAAGGTGCCAAAAAACAGGGCTTCAGGAATGTGATTGGCCGGTTTTGCCTGAGGCTTAAAGAGCCCCTCCTCAGCACCTACTGGCAAAACGCAAATCTGCTCGATGGGAAAGGCGTGCTCACGGGAAAAATACGCGGCATGTTCTTGGGTATCGGCGATAAGCCAATTGGCGCGAGCAAAGCACTCTTGCTCCCACCGCAGCAGGCGTCGGCCCTTGCCAGAGGCGGCCGAAAATTTCTGGCGCTCAAAGACCTGCTTATCAAAGGCACTGATCAACGGATCAAACACCAAGGGAATGCCCTTGCGTCGGGCCCAACGGCTGGCGGCGGCAACATCCCGCTGACGGAAGCAGGGCACCCAAACCAGATCAATATCTCGAAACCCTCTCAGAGCCGCCTCCAGATCGGCAGTTTGGGAAAGCCTTGGCTGAAAGGTCTGCACCTCCCAGCCCAACTGGGAAAAGCAGCTCATCAGGGTACGATTGCGCGGATAGTCCGGGCCGTAGTTGCCAAATCGCCCCCACCAAAGAACGATGCTCACCTAGATAATCCACGGATAATAAAAGTTAGGTTCATTTGCCGGCGTCATTGTTACCAAATAATTGCTCACACGTCATTCGCCAATGTTTCCACATCCACACCCCTTCAGCCAGACCGAATGGCAATTAACACCGTGCACTGTGTGCCCCCAGCGGGCACCTGAACCGCAACAAAGTGCAGGCTCCAAACGGGTAGGCGGCTAGGGAGAAAAGCATCAGTATGCATTGAACTATTGCGCGCCGCTCGAGTGCCCTCGGATTGATCGGTGATTTAGCACGCGGTGTGCTCGACAAGGTGAGTGGAGAGACCACCCCCCTCGAATCGTGGCGAATTCAACGGAACGGCAGGCCGACAAAACAGACGATCCGACGCTGGAAGGCTTTCACTATCGATCGCTTCCGCGTTACCCTGCCGAGCGCTGGCCATAAAGCCCGCGTCCTATCAGATAGGGTCGTCACTGGCCTTGTGACGTTCTTGGGGAGGAAAACTTGCATCCGATCGATCTGGCCGTCGTTGTCGCCTATGTGGCGCTCATTACCTTTGTGGGCATCCGCTTTGCCCAACGCGTCAAAACCGCCAAAGATTTTTTTCTCGCCGGTCGTTCGCTGACGTGGTGGGTAATCGGCTTGTCGATTATCGGCACCAACGTCGATACCAATGGGTACATTGGCGCCTCTGGCAACGCCTACAGCATTGGTATTGCCCAAGCGAACTTCGAATGGATCGGCGCGATTCCCGCAATGATCATCGCGGCCTTAATCTTTATCCCCCTTTACTGGCGCGCCGGGGTGTACTCCATCCCCGAGTACTTGGGGCTTCGCTACAATCAGGCTGTGCGAGTGGTTGCCGCCGGCATCGTTGTGACAGTCTCTGTGTTCGCCATGGGCGTGGCCATGTGGGCGCTGGCGATCACTCTGCAAACGTTTATTGGCTGGCCTATTTGGCTGGGCATTTTGGTCTCCGGCACCGTTGTCGGCTTGTACAGTGTGGCTGGGGGCTTGGGCGCGGTCGCCGTCACTGACAGCATTCAGGTCTGCATCATGTTCCTCTGCGGGCTGATCATCGTGGGCATCGGGATCAGTGATGCCGGCGGAAGCGCGAGTTTCGTCGCCAAACTCACCGCCGAAAACCCAACGCACTTACAGGCGTATTTGCCGTCGGATCACGAAAGCTATCCCTGGCATGGGGTCATCTTGGGACTGGGACTGGTGCTCTCGCCCGCTTACTGGGTGGGTGGCCAGGCGATTTTACAGCGCACCCTTGGCGCGAAAACCCAGTGGGACGCCAGCGCCGGCATGATGTTTGCCGCCGTCGCCAAAACCTTCGTGCCCGTTCTCATCGTCTTTCCCGGCCTGCTGGCACTGGTCATGATGGCGGAAATTGAATACCCAGACATGGCTTTGCCGTGGGTGATCAAGAATGTACTGCCCGTCGGTGTTTCTGGACTGATGTTCGTTGCCATTATCGCGGCGCTGCAGTCGTCTATCGACTCCAGCATCAACTCCACCGCGCTGATCATTACTCGGGACATTCGCCATGTGCTGATGAAAAACCACAACCCCGAATCGGATCTGAAAATTGGGCGCATACTGACCTTGGCTTTGCTGCTGAGTGCCATGTGTATTGCCCCCTACATCGGCAATCTGGGCGGCATTTTCAATTTCTTGCAGTCACTGCTGTCGCTATTCCAAGGCCCGATGCTGGCATTGCTGCTGTTGGGCGCCATGACCAAGCGAGCCACCGGCACAGCGGGCATCATTACGCTGGTCAGCGGGGTCTTGCTGGCAGGCATTTTGTCTTGGGTCGTCGAGTTGAATATGCTCTACGTTGCCTTCTTTACCTTTTGTTATGCGGTGCCGGCCCTGTGGATTATCAGCGGGTTTACGAAACCCCACAGCGACGACCACCTGCGTAACCTGACCTATTCACCCTGGGCGAACAGCAACGCCAATAAACCGTCCGCTGTTTAGGAGAAATTGACATGGAACTACCGGTTATTTGGGCGAACTACATTTCCATCGGCCTATTTCTGGCCTTAGGCGTTGGGGTATGGAGTATTCCAAAGTCTGCTGTCGTTCCCGAGGAATACGCAGGGGAAACTTGGCGTGATCTGCGCTGGTGGGCGACGGGTTTGATTCTTTTCCAAATCGCCCTGTATACCTTTTTCCGTTAGTGACTGGCCTTGGCGCCTCGGTCCAACATCGTCCTGATTGGTATGCCGGGTGCTGGCAAAAGCACGCTGGGCGTGCTGTTGGCCAAGGCCTTGGGCTACGATTTCCTGGACACCGACGTGCTCATTCAGCGCCGGGCAAGCCTCACCTTGGCGGAGTACTTGCACAGACACGGTCATCAGGCGCTGCGTCAATTTGAGTCGCAGACCATCGCCGACCTGAATGTGCAGCAAACGGTGATCGCCACCGGCGGCAGCGCAATCTACGGCGAGACAGCCATGCGACACTTGGCGCTCATGGGGCATATCGTGTACCTGCGTTGCCCGCTATCGGTTTTGGATCAACGTGTTGGCAACATGAAAGCACGCGGGATCGCGGCGCCGCCTGGTCAGGGCTTAAACGAAGTCGAGGCCGAGCGAGTGCCGCTGTATGAGCAGTATGCCGACGCGACACTGGATGTCGGCACCCAGTCTATGGAAGACGCTCTAAACAAGCTGCTCGCTCTGTTAAAACTCGCTGACTGAACCTCTTACGTCGCGCTTAAACACGCTGTGGATTTCCGTGCAAGTCTCGCTTTGGTATACAAAGGGGGGCAGCAAATGGATAATCCGGGGCTTTGCGCAAACATGTGCGTGGATCTTTTTTGTTCGCCGACCGTCCAGTCGGCGTGAGGGGTTCGGTCGCACTAACCAGGCGTGATAGCAACTTTCACCAAATTAAGGATCATCATGGGGGATATCGAAAAACTGGCGGGATCTGTAGCGTCGCTACAGGCATCGTTTGAGGAACACCGTTACATCTGCAGCGATGAAATCGCTACGGCCGTGTTTCTTGCCTACCAGCTACGCAAGCCCATTTTGATTGAGGGACCTCCCGGCGTTGGCAAAACCGAGCTGGCGAAAACTGCGGCGGAGATGTTTGCGCTGCCACTGATTCGTTTGCAGTGCTACGAAGGACTGGATGAATCTAAAGCCATCTACGAGTGGAAGTATGGCAAGCAGCTGCTCTATACCCAGGTTCTGAAAGAAGCCCTCAATGAAGTGCTTGGCGACGCCAAGGGCTTCCGCGAGTCCGTACAGGCGCTGCACAACTTTGGCGATATCTTTTTCTCAGAGGAGTTCTTAGAACCGCGCCCGTTGATGAAGGCGCTAAAAGAAGAGGACGGCTGCATTTTGCTGATCGACGAGATCGATAAGGCCGACCACGAATTTGAGTCACTGCTGCTGGAAATCCTCTCCGACTTTCAATTGTCAATTCCAGAAATTGGCACCATCAAGGCTGCGGCGGAACCCCCCTTGGTATTTTTGACCTCGAACAACACGCGAGAAATCTCTGACGCCCTAAAACGCCGATGCCTGCATCTGTACATTCCGTTTCCAGACGTCGACATAGAACAACGCATCATCGGTGCCCGAGTCCCTGAAATTCCGCCAGCGCTGCAAAAGCAGTTGGTGGCTTTTATCCATGAACTGCGCAACCTCGACCTGAAGAAGATGCCGGCGATTTCCGAGACCATCGACTGGGCGCGCACCTTAGTACTGCTGCATGCAGAAGCCCTCGATCCTCAGATGGTCAAGGACACATTGAATGTGATTCTGAAGTTTCAGGAAGACATCGATAACGTCAAAAGCGAAGTACCCGCTCTGACCGCCAAGGTTTCCAACTAGGTTTTCCGCATGGGCATGGATCGCACCATCAGCAACTTTATTCGTGCACTGCGCAACGCCGACGTGCGCGTTTCAACAGCCGAAACACTTGATGCCATCAGTGCAGTTGAGTTAGTGGGCTACAGCGATAAAGAGCACTTGAAGCGCTCCCTATCCATGGTGCTGCCGAAAACCGCAGACGAGAAAGTCACCTTCGACGCCTGCTTCGATCAATTCTTCCGCTTTCAAGATGTGCGTGGCGAGTCCACCAACAACGGCGAAGACAACGGCGAGCAAGAGGGTGAAGAGAGCGGAGAAGGCGGTGATGGTGAAGGCGGCGGCGCTGGCGGTGACCCTCAAACTCAGAATCGCAGTAAGAAGAAGTCTAAATCCAAGGCCAAGAAGAACAATCTGTACGAAGAAGAAGAAGAGGCAGATCTGGGACCGGGGGAGGTAACCGACGCCCACTCGCCATTGGGCAAATTGCTGATGGCGAATTCCCGGGTAGAGCTTGCTCAATCCATGGCGGAGGCCGGCGAAGCAACCAATGTCCGGGAGATCCAGATTTTCACCCAGAAAGGTCTGTATGCACGACGCATCATGGATCATATGGGGCTGGCGGATCTGAATCGGGAAATCAGCGATCTGCGCACAGACTCTCGGGTGCCTGCACGCCGCTTGGGCCAACAGCTCAAGCAGCGGCGTGACTTTTTGCGCGAACAAGTCCGGGATTACGTTGAGCAACAGTTCATGCTCAATGCGGATGTGTCGGGCAAGCGCCTGCGCGAGGAGATGCTGCGTTCCGTCAAGTTATCAAACATCGAACACCGTAACTTCCGCCTGATTCAGGAGATGGTGTACAAAATGGCGAAAAAGCTGAGCACCCTGCACAGCAGACGCCGAAAAATCTTCAAACGCGGCCAGCTCAACGTACCCAAGACCTTGCGCAACAACATGTCCTACGACGGCGCAATATTTGATCTGTATTGGAAGTCGGTAAAAGTCGATCGGCCTAAAGTTTTCGCCATCTGCGATGTTTCTGGCTCTGTCGCCAATTATGCGCGCTTCATGCTGATGTTTTTGTACAGCATGGACGAAGTTATGCCCAAGGTGCGTAGCTTTGCGTTTTCCTCCGATCTTGCCGAGGTCACCGAACTGTTCAATCGCAACAAGCTGGAAGACGCCATCGCGAAAACCCTGCACGACTACAGCGGTGGCTCCACCGACTATGGTCAGGCGCTGTTGGATTTCAAAAAACTCTGCTTAGATGACGTCGACAACCGCACCACGATCATTATTTTGGGTGACGCGCGGAACAACCACGGTGAAGCGCATGCCGAGGTACTGAAAGAACTCTATGACCGCTCCAAGCGGATTATCTGGCTGAACCCAGAGGCCAAACTGGCCTGGAACACGGGCGATTCGGAAATGCGCAAATACGGGGCGTACTCCCATCAGGTGGAAGAATGTAACTCGCTGATGCATTTGGAGCGAGTGGTCAGCAATTTATTGAGACAGACCGGCTAAACTGTTCGCCACTCGTATTGGAAAGGTCTTGATTTTACGCCAAACTCAGGGCGACTCGTAGCGATGGAATCCCCTTACTAAGCGTATGTCCCCGAACCGCCAATTGGCACAATTTTTCCTGCTCGCCTTTGCCGGTGTCGCTTTGCTGATGCTGGCCCTGCACTACGCGGGCAGTGCCCTAAGCGGCACCTCGTCAGATGTTTCTGCGGTAGACGAAGACGCCAACAGCATTTCCATCATCATTCGTGAAGAACCCCCCCAACTGAACAGCAGTCGAGCCACCGATGCGATCTCTGGCATGGTGCTGGGACATGTGATGGAAGGCTTGGTGCGCATGGGTCTGGATGACCGACTTGAAGGCGCCGTTGCCGAGCGCTGGGAAGTCACGCCCACGCAGGCCACGTTCTGGCTGCGCGAAAACGCCAAATGGAGCGACGGCCAGCCGGTAACGGCCGCAGACTTCATCTTTGCCTGGCAAACCGCGCTGAAACCCGAAACCGGATCCCAGTACGCCTTTTTACTTTTTGCTATCCAGAATGCCGAGGCCATCAATCAAGGGACGCTGCCCGCCAGTGCGCTTGGGGTCAGCGCCCCTGACCCGTATACGTTAGTGATCGATCTGGCGCGGCCCGTGCCTTTTTTCGACAAAACATTGGTATTCCCTACCTTCTTGCCCATCCGAGAAGATTTTTATAACGCCACCAACGGTCGGTTTGGCGCAGACGCGGATCAGCTGCTGTACAACGGCCCATTTCAGATCAGCCGATGGGTACACGGCTCCAGCATGACCTTTAAACGCAATCCGTACTTCTGGAATCAAGATGAGATTCATCTGGATGCCATTCATGTGCCTTACATTACGTCGGACGCCACCGCTTCCCTAAATTTTTTCAAAGACAACAAGATCGCGATCACGGGATTACAGGCGGAAAACCTGAGCGAGGCCATGCGCATGGGCTGGCAGATTCGTCAGCATCGTGACGGCACGGTCTTCTTTCTTGAATTCAATCATCGGCAAGGCCGAGTCACAGACAACGTCAATCTACGTCGAGCCTTACAGCTCGCCTTAGATATGGACGAGATGGTCTACAAAGTCACCAAACTGCCGGGCTACGAACCGGGGGTGTCGCTATTCCCCGGCTGGCTGATGGGCGAAGAAAAACTGCTGCGCCAAGAATACCCGCCACAAAAAATCACCCCCGACGCATCCTTGGCAAAACAGCACCTGCAGAAAGCCCTACAAGAGCTGGGCCTCAAGGAGCCACCAGACCTAGTGCTGCTCAGCGGTGACAACCCCATTTCCAGCGTGCAGTCCGAGTGGGTTCAGCAAACACTCAAAACCAAGCTGGGGATCAGCGTGAAAATCGATAAACAGATTTTCAAGCAGCGGCTGGCGAAAATGACCTCCGGCGATTTTGATCTTGTGCTGGCCGGCTGGGGACCCGACTACAACGACCCGCTGACCTTTGGTGATCTGTTTGCGTCGTGGAATAAAAACAATCGCGGTCAGTACAATAGCCCGGAACTGGATGCATTCATTGACATCGCTCAGAGCCGACTGGAGCCCGCAGTGCGCATGCAGGCCTTTGGCGATATCCAACAGCATCTGATCGATCAGGCCGTCGTGTTGCCGATGTATGAGCGTGGGGTGACCTATGTGGTGGACCCCAGCATCAAACAGCTGAAACGCCGCGTCATCGGCCCAGACCCCGACGTCAGCCGCGCTTACATTGACACCAGTGGTGAATAAACCATGTCGTTAGACTTTCAGGGCGTGTTGTCATGCTGAAATACTTTGCCAAGCGTTTGCTTCTCGGCCTGGTGACCATTTGGTTTATCGCGAGCGCCACGTTTTTTGGCATGCACGCGGTGCCCGGCGACCCACTGGCTGGCGACAAAGCCATGACGCCTCAGATACGGGCCAACCTCGAGGCGAAATATGGGCTGGATCAGCCGTTGGGTACTCAATATTTGATTTATCTGGGCAACATCGCCCAAGGCGATTTCGGTATCTCCTACACTCAAGAAAACCGCCGAGTAAACGATATCATTCGCGAGCACTTCCCTATCTCCGCCACGCTGGGCATTTTGGCCATCGTCTTTGCCGGTCTGGGCGGCGTACTCTGGGGAGCCCTGACTGCCCTATACCGCAACCAGTGGCCCGATGTGGTCATCATGTTTGCGGTGATTTTGGGCATATCGGTGCCTAGCTTCGTCGTGGCCGCCATCAGCCAATGGTCCTTGGTTGGCCTTAATCTGGCTGCAGGCACTACAGTCTTACCCATTGGCGGTTGGGGCAGTATCTGGCATATGCTCGTGCCGGCGCTGGTATTGGGCCTATCTACTATGGCCTACCTCACCCGCTTGATGCGCTCGTCCATGCTGGAGGTGGTTGGCACAGACTACATTCGCACGGCCAAAGCCAAGGGCGTGCCACCAACGCAGATTTTCAGTCGCCATCAGCTGCGTAATGCGATCTTGCCTGTTATTACGGTGCTAGGACCGGCGATTGCGGGCATCACCACCGGCGGCTTCGTGGTGGAGATCGTGTTCGCCATACCCGGTCTGGGCCGATACTTCGTGCAAGCCATTCAGCAGCTGGACTACACAGTCATCATGGGCACAACGGTGTTTTACGGTGCCTTTCTCGTGTTTATGGTGATCTTGGTGGATCTGTTCTATGGCCTCATCGACCCGCGCGTGAGGGTAGACCAATGAGTTCGACGAACCTGAGCCCCGCTGACTTTCAGCCCCTGCCACCCAGCGAAGCCGTGCAGCAGATCAGCCGGCCTTCATTGTCCTACTGGGCCGATGCCTGGCGACGTTTGAGCGAGAATCCTCGAGCCATGGCATCCTTGGGGCTGATCACGTTTCTTCTGGCCTTCGTCAGCATTGGCCCGGCGCTCTGGCAGGTCGATCCGTCAGCGCAAGATCTGGATCAGATCGGCATTGGTCCCGGCGCTGATCGCACCGTCACCATCGCCGCACCTTTCGTGCCTTGGAGTCCTCAACAACAATCTGTCACCCCAGCTGACAACAACCTGGGCCTTAGGCTGGCCATGCAAGCCAATACTCAGGCGGTACGCTTGGCGTGGACGGCCACAGGCTCGACGCGGCACCGTCTGTATCGCAATGTGTTTGACCCGGAAACAACAGGCAGCTTAGGTCTGCCACTGGTGGACCGGGATCAACCTTGGTTCGAAGACCGTCTTGATCTGCAGCCGGGCACTTACTACTACACTCTCGTGCCGCTGAGTGCAGACGGCGTGGAGAACGACGGTGCGGTGACCCTACCTGTCGACGTCATTCGCGTCATATCCATCGCACAAGCTGTGGACCGCGGCCTGATTGATGCAAACGACACCGTGCAACTGGGACAGCGTCTCAAGCTGGCTTGGCACCCGCTGGGCACCGACTATTTAGGCCGAGACATGCTGGCTCGACTGATGTACGGCGGTCAGGTGTCGCTTTTCATCGGCATTTTTGCCCCCTTGGCCTTCGTGCTTCTTGGCGTCATTTACGGCAGCGTGTCAGGCTTTTTAGGCGGCGCGACGGACCAAACCATGATGCGGTTTGCGGACTTCGTGGTGGCGCTGCCCTTTTTGCTCTTCATGATCTTGTTCAAAGTCATTTTTGGCATCGGCCCCGGTGAAAGCGGCATTTGGCCCATGTTGGTGGCCATGATCATTCTGTTGTGGCCTGCACCAGCACGTCTGGTGCGCGGTCAGATTCTGCAGATTCGCGAAGAAGGCTACGTCAGCGCGTCACGTTTACTCGGCGGTACCACGGCTTATGTGGTAGGCCGGCATATGCTCCCCAACACCATGGGAGTGATATTGGTGACCATTACCTTCCAAGTGCCTAGCGCCATTTTTACCGAAGCTTTTCTGTCGTTTATCGGTATGGGTGTGGCGCCACCAACACCCTCTTGGGGTGCCATGTGCAATGAAGGCATCAAGTCCATGCTGACACGGCCTCACGAGTTGATGTTTCCTGCCATGCTCATCAGTATCACAGTACTGGCTTTCAACCTGCTCGGCGATGGGCTGCGCGATGCCTTGGACGCGCGCATGCGCGGGGCTGAGTAGTAGCCATGCACCAGCCCCCTCTCCTAGGACTATATCCGAGACGCACTCATGTCTGAGCCCATACTCAAGGTCGACAATCTCCACGTGGACTTCCAAACCTATGGCGGTGTCGTTCAAGCCGTCCGAGGTGTCAGCTTTGAGGTTCAAGCAGGGCAAACCCTCGCCATCGTTGGTGAATCCGGCTGCGGGAAATCCGTCACCGTGCAAAGCCTGATGGGCTTGATTCCCATGCCACCGGGCCGCATTCATCAGGGCAGCGCGACACTGCGGGGCAAGGACATTCTGGCCTCTAAACTCATCGACGGTGACGATATCCGAGGCCGGGAAATCAGCATGATTTTTCAAGACCCGATGACGTCGCTGAATCCCACCATGAACATTGGCAGCCAAATCGCCGAAACCTTGGAGGTCCATCGGGGCTACAGCAAGACGCAGGCATTCAATCGGGCCGTTGAGCTGTTGGACATGAGCAAAATCCCGGAAGCGGCCAAACGGGCAAAGCAATACCCCTTCGAATTTTCTGGCGGCATGTTGCAGCGGGCGATGATCGCCATGGCCATTGCCTGTGAACCCGCCATTTTGATCGCCGATGAGCCCACCACCGCGTTAGACGTGACCATTCAAGCCCAGATTCTTGACCTGTTGGGTGATCTGCAGAAAGAAACCGGTATGGCCATCATTTTGATTACTCACGATCTCGGCGTAGTGGCGCGCATGGCCGACGATGTGCTGGTGATGTACGCCGGCGAGGTCGTGGAAAAGGGCGGTGTGGACGACGTCTTTTATCGCTCCGGTCACCCCTATACCCAAGGCCTGCGCCTAGCAATGCCGTCGAACAGGCAGGTCAATACGGACGAGGAAGAACAAACTCTGGTGCCCATTGACGGGTCGCCGCCGGATTTATTCAATCCGCCCAAGGGCTGCGCCTATCACCCGCGTTGCCCCTATGCCATGCGCGTATGCGCGGAGCGAACGCCGCCGGTAGAGGCGCTTGGTACTGGGCACCACACGCAGTGTTGGCTGCACCACGAGCAGGCCGGAGCGCTACCTGTTGGCCTCACAAGCGGTACAGGGACCAGCAAATGAAACCCTTGGTCGAAATCAATCATCTCGTTAAGTACTTCGACATTGGTACGAACCAGCGCGTGCACGCGGTAGACGACGTCAGCTTTTCGATAGACCCCCAAGAAATCGTAGGATTGGTTGGCGAAAGCGGCTCGGGCAAATCTACCCTAGGCAAAACCCTGCTGGGCCTTCACGACAAAACCGGTGGCAGCGTTTCCTTTGATGGCCAGCAGCTACCCCAGCGTTATCAGGCCAAAGACTTTCGGGCGATGGCGCCGAAAATGCAGATGATTTTTCAGGATCCGTATTCGTCACTGAACCCTCGCATGACCGTCGGAGAAATCGTCGCAGAGGGTCTCCGGCTGCAGCCACAGCTCAGTGCGAGCGAGGTGCAAGAGCGTGTCTCACACTGGCTATCCTTGGTTGGCCTAAGCCCTGATCACCGCTCGCGCTATCCCCACGAGTTCTCTGGTGGGCAACGTCAACGCATCGGTATAGCCAGAGCGTTGATTTTGCAGCCTGAGTTTGTCGTCTGCGACGAGCCTATCTCTGCCCTGGATGTCTCGGTGCAGGCTCAAGTCGTGAATCTATTGGGCGAGCTGACGCGAGACCTTGGCCTCACCCTGTTGTTTATCGCCCACGATCTGTCAATGGTCCGGTACATCAGTGACCGAATGGCGGTTATGTATCTGGGAAGCTTGGTAGAAGTGGGCTCGTCGTCGGAGGTGTTTTTCGCGCCCAAACACCCCTACACGGAAACGCTAATTGCCTCTAATCCGGAAGCCGACCCGGCACACGAACGCCAACGGCCATCCACCACCATCCAAGGTGAAATTCCTTCTCCGGTCAACGTGCCGGCGGGTTGTCGCTTTGCCAACCGGTGCCCCAAGGCCATGGCCCATTGCAGCAGTATCACCCCTCAGCTCAAACCTATATCGTCAGCGCCGCAGACCGCAGAGGCGCCTCGGCTGGTTGCCTGCCACCTCTACGATTGAGAACTGACTTTTCTAAAAACAAAAAAAACCCTGAAGCAAATGCGCCAGGGTTTTAAAGCCGCGGGGCCCGAAGAAACAAATTCTCGGGATCCGCTGATTCGCGATTAGAGAATCGCTTTAGAAGCGTCGACCGCCGCCACCGCCACCGCCGCCACCAGGGCGTTGCTTACTTTGCGCTTCGTTGACGCGAAGTGCGCGACCCTTGAAATCCAGACCGTTCAGCGCTTCAATCGCTGCTTCGGCGCCGTCTTCCATTTCGACAAATCCAAATCCTCGTGAACGTCCTGTTTCGCGATCTGTAATAACAGATGCAGACGCGATGCCGCCATGTTCACCGAACAATGACTGCAGATCTTCATCGGTGACCGCCCATGCGAGGTTACCTACATATAGTTTTTTCACAGCTTTCTTTAGCTCCTTGGTTGATAAGCGCTGAGTTTTTCTCTCTGAGGAGAATTCGACCAATCAAACCTAGAAGCAGGAACACCGAAGTTTTCCTATCCAATCTTTTGGCCTAAGTGAGTTTTGTGTCTCCGCGTGCACTAACACCGCTGAGATTCAAAGCAAACCGAGAAAACCAAAAGGTACAATCGGGCGAGAACCGCTAGCCTAGGGGATGCCGACGCCAGTCACAAGACATAATTGGGCTAGATTTGTTAAACAACGATGACGGTTTTGCCCTACTTAGCGGCTAGACCGGCCACCCATTTGCGCTGCATTCGCAAGATCGACTCTTCATCGGTGTACTGTTGCAGCTCAACCAGCGGCACCCAGGCCAGATCAATCGACTCTGCGCTGACCACAAAGTCCTCTCTCTGGGCCACTAACTGAAAGCGCACGTCAAAGTGCTCATGCTGCGGGTCTTCCTTCCGGGCGGGAATGGCGTGCACGTCGATATCAAAAATTTCAGCACTGACCAAGGTCACGGGCAGGCCCGACTCTTCTTCCGCTTCACGCTTAGCCACCGCAGCGGTGTCTGGATCGCCATCGCTGTGCCCCCCAAGCTGCAGCCACATGTTGAGCTTACGGTGATGGGTCAGCAGTAACTTGCTCTGACTGGGATCGAGCAGCCAGGCGGACCCAGTGATATGACCCGCCCAACAATCCCGTTCAAAACAGTTTGAATGCTCTTCCAACAGCCGATTAAAGCGGTCTACTGTCGGTTGTTCGTCCGGGTGACGTTGGGCATAGCGGTTCAATGCCCCAAGCAGATTGCGTCGATGCATCAGAATCCTTATTCTCAATTGCGCCGAAACCTTAGCGCATGTCGATAGGATATGTTCAGGTTGTTGGCCTAATTTGCACACCACGTTTTCACCACTGTAGAGGAGAGGGACATGCTTGCAGTCATTGCGAAGTTGAATGTTGTTGCTGGGAAAGAAGAGGAATTTGAGGCCGTCATGCTGGATTTGGCGGCCAAGGTTAATGCCAATGAACCTGGCTGCCATCTGTATAAGTTATGCAAAGACGCGAATGGCGGCTACACCGTTATGGAACTGTATGAAGACGCAGAAGCCATGGCAGCACACGGCGCATCCGAGCACTTCAAGGCAGCAGGTGCTGGCTTTAAGGGTCTGATGGGCGGTGCGCCAGAAATCATTCGTATGGATGTGGTGGGTTAAACCCCGCGCTGATTGGCCTCGGTCGTTTTGCGCCGAGGCTAGCCTTTGACGTCAAACAGCTCCGCCAGCTGATCGGTCATCGCACCACCGAGCTGTTCCGCATCGGTAATGGTGACAGCACGCTTGTAGTGATGGGTTACGTCGTGCCCAATACCAATGGCAACCAGCTCTACCGGCGAATGATCCTCGATCATGCTGATCGCATACTTGAGATGCTGCTCAAGGAAGTTGCTGGGGTTCACCAATAGGGTGGAGTTATCCACCGGCAAACCGTCCGAAATCACCATCATCACCTTGCGCTGTTCCGGCCGGGTGACCACTCGATTGTGCGCCCATATCAGGGCCTCACCGTCGATGTTTTCCTTCAGCAGCTCTTCGCGCATCATCAGGCCGAGATTCCGACGTGAGCGTGACCAAGAATCATCGGCGCTTTTGTAGACAATATGACGCAAGTCATTGAGCCGTCCCGGGTTGGTGGGCTTGTTGTCGTTAATCCACGCTTCCCGAGATTCGCCGCCGCGCCACGCCCGAGTGGTAAAGCCTAAGATTTCTACCCGTACCGAGCATCGCTCCAAGGTACGACCCATGATGTCTGCACACATCGCAGCAATGGTAATCGAACGTCCCCGCATGGAACCCGAGCTGTCGATGAGAAGGGTGACCACCGTGTCACGAAACTTGGTTTCTTTTTCTTGTTTGTAGGCCAGCGGATTCATCGGATCCACCACCACCTGGGTCAATCGCGCTGCATCCAATATGCCTTCTTCGAGATCAAACTCCCAGGTGCGATTCTGCTTGGCCATTAGGCGGCGCTGCAGACGATTGGCGAGCTTGGAGGTCGCATGCTGCAAGGAAACCAACTGTTGATCGAGCAATTGACGCAGGCGCATCAGTTCGTCCGGATCACACAGTTCTTCTGCCTTAATAATCTCGTCGAACCGCTCGGTGTAGGCCTGATAGTTGTTGTCCACTGGTATGCGGCCAGCATCGTCGGGCATCGGCATGGGCGCTTCGTCAGGATCCGATTCTGAGGCCGCCTCATCCATATCCGCATGGGCGTCCATTTCGACCGTCGTGGCGTCGCCGTCGCTGTTTTCTTCGCCGGCAGAGTCATCGTCCAACACCACATCTTCAGGGCTGAATTCGGAATCCGCCTCCTCGGACTGGTCCATGGTGTCCATGTCTTCCGAATTGTTTTCCCCCTCGTTGGGGTCCGACAGATCAATGGGCAACCCCAGATCGGCAATGATGTTACGACAAAGACTGGCGAAGGTATCCTGATCCGCCACATGATCACGAAGGGCTTCAATATGCTCTCCGGCATTTTCCATCACGTGCTCGCGCCAGTACTGAACCACATGTTCTGCACTGGGCGGAAGCTCACGCCCGGTGAGCTGCTGTCGTACCAGCAGGCCAACTGCCACCGATAACGGCGCGTCAGACTCTGCGGTAATGGTGTCAAAAGCCGCCTGCTTACACTGCACCTCAAGGTGCGCATCAAGGTTCTGTGCAACACCCTTCATACGCATCGCACCAAGAGAGGCGATGCGCGCAGACTCGATCCACTCAAACATTTCCTGAGCCGGACCACCCTCCGGGCTGTACATCGAATGCAGTCGCGGGTTGTGGTGCTTAAATCGCAGGGCGAATTCGTCGCCTACGCCACGGACCGCATCGATCTCGCTCTGATTCGCGCCCACAGACGGCAACGGCAGACGCAGTGTGCCGCCACGAACCACCGGTGGCCCCGCGCCAAAGGTCACATCCAGTTCATCGTCTCCGGCGATCGCTCGGATAGTCGCCGTGGTCGCGCGCTTGAACGGGTCTAGGGGATTCTCCGCATCTGACATAGCAGGTGTTATGCGGACTTCAGCGTAATGCCAGCGGTGGCATCGCCCAGGTCTTCACCCATGCAGCGTTGGTAATACTCGGCAACAATCGCCCGCTCCAGCTCATCACACTTGTTCAAGAAGGTGACGCGGAACGCGAAGGCCACATCGCCAAAAATCTCGGCATTTTGCGCCCAGGTCAGTACGGTTCGAGGCGACATCACGGTCGATACGTCGCCGTTTACGAAGCCCTTGCGGGTAAGGTCAGCCACGCTGACCATGTTGGCAATAATGCGTTTACCCTCATCGCTCTGATAAGACGGCACCTTGCCCAACACGATGTTGCTCTCGGCTTCATGCTCCAAGTAATTCAGCGTAGAGACGATGCTCCAGCGATCCATTTGCCCTTGGTTGATTTGCTGAGTGCCGTGGTACAGCCCGGTGGTATCGCCCAAGCCCACGGTATTCGTGGTGGCAAACAACCGGAAGTGCGAGTGCGGGGTAATGACCTTGTTTTGATCGAGCAAGGTCAGCTTGCCTTCGACTTCCAGAATGCGCTGAATCACAAACATGACATCCGGCCGACCAGCATCGTATTCGTCAAACACCAGAGCCACGGGGTTTTGCAGCGCCCATGGCAGAATGCCTTCCCGAAACTCGGTAATTTGCTTGCCATCCTGCAAAACGATCGCGTCCTTCCCAATCAGATCGATGCGCGAAATATGGCTGTCCAGATTGACGCGAATGCACGGCCAATTCAGACGCGCGGCTACCTGCTCAATATGGGTGGATTTACCGGTACCGTGATAGCCCTGCACCATGACGCGACGGTTATGGGCAAAGCCGGCCAAAATGGCCAGCGTCGTATCTCGGTCAAATCGATAATCCGGATCCGCTTCGGGCACATGCTCCGAAGGGACACTAAAGGCTGGCACCGTCAAGTCTTGATCAATACCGAACACCTCACGCACACTCACTTGTGTATCAGGAGTCATCTGAGGGTTTAATCCCGAAGCTTTGTGATCCGTCACTACTCTTCCTATTTCGTACTACCGATCCGACATTGTAGAGAACCCATAACAAAAGGGCAGTATAAAGATGGCCATCGTCCAACTTGTCAGACACGGAAAAGCAGCCGCAGGATTTGGTGCACATCCAGATCCAGGCCTCGATGACCTGGGTCGCGCGCAGGCAGCGGCAGTCGCAAACATGCTAAACGACCAGCACACATCCCGCCCCAAATTGCTTTCTAGCCCATTGGCTCGAGCGTATGAAACCGCCCAAGCACTGGCGGATCGCTGGGATGCCCCAATCGGCATTGAATCTCGGGTCGCGGAAATCCCTTCGCCCACCACCGATCTACAGGCCCGAGCCCAGTGGCTTAGCGAGGCCATGGCGGGTAATTGGTCAGCCTTGGACGATTCGGTGCAGCAATGGCGGGAAGCCTTGGCGGATTTTTTGCTGAGCTGCGACAGCGACTGCATTATTTTCAGCCACTATGTGGCCATAAACGCAGCGGTGGGAGCGGCCATGGACGACGACCGTATGCGCATCTTCGGGCCAGACAATTGCTCGGTGACGACCCTCGACAATGCCGGTGGCACGCTCCGGGTTGTCGACTTAGGCCGTGTTGCGGACACCCACATCAATTGAGTCGTGGTTAGCGACCTTTAAGCTTGCGCTGATAATACGAAGGTGGTCGCTGACCGGACTGTCGAGCCATGGTCAGCAGCAACTGCTCTAAGCCTAGCCACGCATCACCGATGCGCTGACCCTTGCCCTGCTGATCCAACAAGGCACATTCCGCGAGCAACGCCTTCGCAGCGGGTCCGCTTTGGGCAAAAGATTCCATGGTGCGCGCCCGGGCTGGCGGTAGCCCCCGAGTTTGGCCCAACCGACGCAGCTGACTGGTCAGAGCACCCAGCACCGCAAAGAGACTGCCTTTGTCTTCGCGCAGAGAGGCCATGATTTTACTCACCCGCTCGCCCTGACCGGCCATGGCCGCATCAATCAAATCAAAACTGTTGAAACGGGAGGTGTCTTCCAAACAGCTCAGCAGCATTTCTTGGGTAATGGGCTGGGCGAGGTTTTGCAGCGCAAGTTTCTCTACTTCCTGGGCCGCCGCCAGCAAATTGCCTTCAACCCGTTCGCAAAGGGCGACCAGCGCATCTCGCTCTAAGGTCAGATCGCGAGATTTGAGCCGCTGATCCAGCCAGGACGGCAACTCCCGGGGGCTTAGAGGCCAAATCAGTACCACAGCGCCCACGGATTCCAAAGCCTTAAACCATGCGCTGCTGCGATGCTTAGGCTGCAGGCGCTCGGTGCGAATGAGCAGCAAGGTTTCTGGATTGCCGATAGTGCCGTCCGCCCAGTCACGCAGTATTTGACTGGCCTCTTTGTCGAATTTGGTCGGTGGAATGCGCAGATCCAATACTTTGCGTTCAGCAAACAACGACATACTGGCCGCATCGTTGACCACGTCATGCCACTTGAACCCGGTTTCTACATGATGAATGGAGCGCTCAGTAAAACCCTGCTGCCGGGCTTTGCGAAGTACGGCGTCGCAGGCCTCACTCACCCGCAGCGTTTCCTCGCCGCTGATCAAATAAACGCCTTGCAGCGATCGCTGCAGCGAGGTGTCCAGTTGATCGACGTTAAGGGGCATTCTGCTCTGTGTCCCTTTCGACGGTGCGACTCGCCGCACCAACACTTGGCCGCATCACCACGCTCAAAGCGCGCAGGATTTGATCAGCCAAATCTTGATTCAGGTTTTGCTCAACGGAAGTTTGTTGCTCATAGCTGCCCAGCAGTTGGGCCCGATCCATTCGGTAGGCTTGACGCCGTTCCAGCACGAGCTCATCGGCCAGCAGATTGCCTTTATCGTCCAGCACGCTAACGACCAAGGACGCAGTGGAAATATTTTCCGCCACTCTCAGTTGAGCGTTCACCGCACCGTCAAGGGTTTCGGTTTGAAAACCTGTGATGCGAAGGGTCACATCCGCGGGTGACGCTTCGCGTACCCCTGCCCGACCCAAGGTGGCTTTCAGTACACGCCGAAAGTCCGCATAGCCTGCTGACTGGTTTTGTTCGCTGATCAGTCGATAGGTCAAACCCTCAGTCAAACCCGTGCCGCGAAGCTGAAACCCGCATCCGGCGAAAGCCATCAAAATCACCAGCATCGTCACAGCTCGGCAGAACATCACCCTACCCCACCACGATATTGACAAGTTTATTTGGCACCACAATTTCTTTACGAATGGTTTTGCCTTCAATATGCCGCGACACGTTGGCGTCGGCTTTGGCAAACGCCAAGATCGCTTCCTTGTCCGAACTGGCACTGACATCGATCTGTCCCCGCACTTTTCCGTTCACCTGAACCACTAGGGTCAAGGAATCTTGTTCCAGCGCTGACGCATCAACCACCGGCCAGGGATACCCCACCAAGGGCTCGTGCATACCCAGAACCGTCCAGAGCTCATGCGCAATATGCGGTGCAATGGGAGAAATGATCAGCACCGCGCTGACCCAGGCTTCATGCACCGCACCACGGTCTGCGTCGTTGGCGAGATCTGTTTTGCCCACGGTGTTGAGAAGCTCCATGACCGCAGACACCACGGTATTGAACTGCTGCCGCCGACCGTAGTCGTCATCGGCTTTCTGCAGCGTTTCGTGGGTTTTGCGACGCAGCGCTTTAGCCTGAGCCGACAGAGCCGCCACATCCAGAGCCGGCACTGGGCCCGTCGCCGCATGCTCGTGCACCATATTCCACAGGCGCTTCAAAAATCGTGCGGCACCTTCCAGTCCCGCTTCGCTCCATTCAAAGGATTGCTCCGGCGGTGCGGCGAACATCATCGCCGTACGCACGGTGTCTGCACCGAAACGATCCAGCAGCTTTTGCGGGTCACCAGCGTCGCCAGCCGATTTTGACATCTTCTTGCCGTCTTGCAGCACCATGCCCAGCATCATCAGGTTTTTAAACGGCTCATCTGCGTCTACCAAACCCTCGTCGCGCATGAGCTTGAAGTAAAACCGCGCGTAGAGCAGGTGTAAGATCGCATGCTCAATGCCACCGACATAGTGATCGACAGGCGCCCAAAATTTCGCTCGCTCATCGACCATGGCCTTGGCACCTGGCGAAGCAAAACGCGCGAAGTACCACGACGATTCCATGAACGTATCGAAGGTGTCGGTTTCTCTCCGTGCGGGCGCCCCACATGTCGGACAGGCCACATTCAGAAAATCGTCCATCTTGTGCAGCGGTGAAGAGACGCCCTCGAAGGTAACATCCGTTGGTAGCTCTACCGGCAAATCAGACTCGGGAACAGGCTGTACGCCACAGGCATCGCAGTGAATTACCGGTATGGGACAGCCCCAGTAGCGCTGGCGGGATACACCCCAGTCGCGCAGTCGATAATTGGTCACGGAGCGACCAGACCCTTTGCTTTCTAGCGCCCCGACGATGGCAGCAAAGGCCTCATCAAAGGTTTTGCCATCAAACTCTCCGGAATTCACCAAGCGGCCTTTGTCCGTAAAGGCGCCGGTTGACAGATCACAGGCTTCATCGCCGTTCGGTTCGATTACCTGGACAATATCGATGCCGTATTTTTTCGCGAATTCCCAATCCCGCTGGTCGTGGCCGGGTACAGACATTACCGCGCCAGAGCCGTATTCCATCAGCACAAAGTTAGCAACCCATACTGGCAGTTGGTTCCCGGTCAGCGGGTGCCGCACCGTTAACTGGGTCGCGATACCAGCTTTTTCCATGGTGGCCATATCAGCTTCTGCCGTGGTGTTCTGTTTGCACTGCTCAATGAATGCCGCAACGTCATCATCGGCTTCGGCCGCCAGTTTCGCCAGCGGATGCTCGGAGGCCACGGCAACATAGGTTGCACCCATCAAGGTATCGGGCCGAGTGGTAAATACTGTCAATGTCTGTGAAGCATCGTGATCGGTCACAAAATCGATCTCAGCGCCTTCACTACGGCCAATCCAGTTGCGCTGCATGTTCTTAACCGAATCAGGCCAGCCAGGCATATCATCCAGCTCGTCAAGCAGCTCTTTCGCGTAGTCGGTGATTTTCAGGAACCACTGAGCCATTTCTCGCCGCTCCACCACCGCGCCAGAGCGCCAACCCCGGCCATCGACCACTTGTTCGTTGGCCAGCACGGTTTGGTCCTCTGGGTCCCAGTTCACCACGGCGTTTTTGCGATACACCATGCCTTTCTCGTAGAGGCGCAAAAACAGCCACTGCTCCCATTGGTAGTAGTCACTGTCACAGGTGGCGAATTCCCGAGACCAATCCATACCGAAGCCCAAGCGCTGCATCTGCGAACGCATGTAATCGATGTTGTCTCGCGTCCACTGCGCTGGCGGGATGTTGTGCTTTATCGCTGCGTTTTCCGCCGGCAATCCAAAGGCATCCCAGCCCATGGGGTGCAGTACGTTATAGCCCTTCAGGCGACGATAGCGTGCAATCACATCGCCCAAGGTGTAGCACCGCACATGGCCCATATGCAGCCTGCCGCTGGGATACGGGAACATGGCTAAGCAGTAAAACTTCTCGCCGGGTCTATTTTCGTCACCAATAAAGCAGGCGCTTTCGTCCCATGCGGCTTGGGCGTTCTTTTCAACGATTTGCGGGTCGTACATTGGGTTCATGGACTGGATCTTCTTACTGCTCAAATGGGCCGCGGCGGGCAAAGCGCAAGGATACCATCTCAGAGGCTGACGACGGGCGAATCTGACGGGAGATTTTGCTTTCTGGCATCTCCTGCCACAGACCATCCCAGACCGAATTTAGAACCAGTTCACATAACGTAACAAAACCCGAGAATCCTCACCGTCAGTCGACGCACCTCCACCGGATTGCCGCTATTTTACGAACTGTTTGTTTACAAAACTTTTTGGAGATGCCATGAAATTGCCCGTTCTTTTTCTGACGCTTATCTTGAGCCCTTTTGCTTGTGCCATGACGCCCGAATCCGGCGACATCGGAGAGAAATCACGAATTGAAGCGCAGCGAGCGAACCTGGCAAAGGCCTCTGAAAACGCTGGATTTGGTCCACAGTCACCGCGTTATATTGGGGATAGGCGGGGCGAAAATCCGATACGGTTCAGCACAGCACCCCCCTTTTCTAAAATGAATCTTTGCAACATCCATTTCCACAAAAATGCCGAGCATGCCGGCGGTGAATTCACCCAATATGCCGGCGATGGAGACGGCCACGGCTTCAAGTCAGGCTACGTCTACTCGGGCGAGTTAACGGCAAAGGAAAGCACGCCGGTACAACCGGCCATATGCCCAAGCTCCCATGACGCCTTGCAATCCGGGGACACCATTGAGGTGCACTACGTATTCAGCAGCGCTCAAGTGACACCGGGACCCACCTTGGGTGCCTGTCTGAGCGAGTCCAACATCAACCCTCAACTCCGGGTTGAAGCGCAGGTATTCGTCTTGGTAAATGACGATCAAGCGTTGGACTTCACAGACCTGACGGCAATCGAAACCTCGTTGGGCTATCAGCAAGCCCCAAACATTCCGGCAGACACAGGCAAACCCATCGAGTACGCCGGCTCCACCACTGGCCCCAGCTACAATGAAACGGGCTCGCCCTTACAGGTGTCGTGGAGTGTGAGACCACGAGTTGCCAAGGTCGACATTGGCTCAGTAGCTCGCTGGTGTGAGGGCAATGTGTTCAACGAGGATCACGCTCACGGCGTCAGAAATTTAGTCGTGAACACCAAACTGCTGTCTCCAATCGAACACTAAAAGTTAGGTAATCAAACCGTCTCAGACAGACCCCGTCTGAGACGACCAAGGACCACGAGCAGCAGGATCAACACGACGCCTAACACAGGCCAATCCCCAAGATAGGTATAGGGCGTCGTGCCCAACATCACCGCGAATTCGGCCCGCAGCACAGCGGGCTCAAACTGGGGCAGTTGCGCCGCTATTTCACCGCGCTCGTTCACGACACCGGTAAGGCCGCTGTTGGTGGCGCGGAGCAACCAGCGTCCGTTTTCCAGCGCCCGCATTTGTGCAATCTGCATGTGTTGATGGGGGCCGATGGAACCACCAAACCATGTGTCGTTAGACACCGTCAGCAGCACCCCACTGGTGGCCGCTTGCCTGCGCAGGGTGTCGCCATAGGCGATTTCGTAGCAAATACCAGAAGCCACTTCCACCGGTTGCTGTATTCCAGGTAACTGCAGACGGATGTTGGGTTGTTGCCGGGGCCCCGGAGTCGCCACGGACATGGGCAAGTCAAAAAATTCGATCAAACCGCGCAGGTAGTCTTGCAGTGGTACATATTCGCCAAAGGGCACCAAGTGACGCTTGGCAAATCGGCCTTCCGCCAGACCGAAGGCTTGAACTGTATTGAAAAATTGAGCCTCTTCGCCGGTTTGTCGTTGCACGTCGGGCATACCGACAATGACATTGGTTTGGGAAGACTGTGCTTGGCCATGCAGCGCTTGTGTCGCCTGTCTGGCGTCCCTGCCAAAGAGCGTCAGCGCTGCTTCTGGCCAAATCAGCAGATCAGCATCCCAATGCGCTGCCGACAGCCGCATGTGTTTTCGCACGTTAACGAACCGCTGATCCTGATCCCACTTAATTGCTTGATCGATGTCGCCCTGCACCAGTGCCACATCGTATCGAGCCTGAGACGTCACCCAAGACACAGAATTCAGCGACAGGCCTAGGCCGGCAAGGAGCAACAGCCCGCCCATCGCGCACCCTCGGTGCGACCCCGCCTGAGTCTTGTCTGCAATCACCTGAAGCAGCAGACTCGCCAGCACCGCCACTAGGGTAAGGCCAAGCGCGCCAAAGATGGGTGCAAAGCCCTGCAGCGGCGTGCCCAGCATGGCGTGCCCCGCGAACAGCCAAGGAAACCCTGTGAGAAACCAGGTGAGCAGCCACTCCATCAGCAGCCAAGACGCAATAAAACCCATGGCCAGTGCGACACGCCCCAGCGGCCTGCCCGACGTCTTCAACGCGCCCACAAACCAACCAATGGGCAAACAAAACAGCGCCATAAAGCCAACAAAGGAAGCAACCATGAGACCAGCAAGTAGGGGTGATGCCCCTCCGTATTGGTGAATACTGACGTAGATCCAAGAAATGCCCACGCCGTATTTGCCAAGACCATATATCCAGGCCAGCGTAGCCCACTGAGTGGAGGCGTGATTCAGCAACCACCAAAAGACTGCCACCGAGACGAAGAGCAGTGGGAACCAGTGAAAGGGGGCAAAGGCTAGCGGGTAGATCCCACCTGCCGCCAAGGCCAAGACCGCCTGTAGCGGCAAGGCCAGCGGGCTATCGACTGATTGACTGCTGCCGCTGAAGGAGTTCATGACAGGATCTCAGTCTTGCAGACCTTTCTGGATGGGCTCGGGCGTATCGACTCGCAACAGGCGCAAACGACGGGAATCGGCGTTGAGCACCTCAAATCGCAGCGCCCCGATTTCGACGGATTCGCCTAATTCAGGTACGTGACCGAAAGCCTGCAACACGATGCCACCAATCGTGTCGAATTCATCATCGGAAAAGTCCTGGCCGAAATAGTCGTTGAAATCTTCAATCGTTGTCGTGGCTTTCACATGAAACGAGCGAGGCTCTAGCTGTTTGACGAAACTGTCGTCATCGACATCGTGCTCGTCTTCGATCTCACCAACAATTTGCTCCAGCACATCCTCTATGGTGACGGCTCCAGATATTTGGCCGTACTCATCCACCACCAAGGCCATGTGATTGCGATTGGCGCGAAATTCTTGCAGCAGGACATTGAGACGTTTGCTTTCCGGTACCACCGCGGCAGGCCGAATGCTGTCTTTCATCGTGAAACGTTGAGCACTGTCCTGCAGCACTAAGGGCAGCAGATCCTTGGCGTGGAGAATGCCTTTGATGTCGTCCAGATCATCACCGGTCACCGGAAAACGTGAATGTCGAGACTCGATCACCGTGGACAGAAACTCCGCCGGTTGCTGATCTTCTTGCACGACGACCAAGGCCGAACGAGGAATCATAATGTCCCGGGCGTGCATGTCGCTGACATGGAGCGCACCAAAGATCATGTTCAGCGCATCAACTTCGATCAGCTGACGCCGGGCGGCATCCTGTAAGATTGCCAGCAGCTCAGCAATGTTATCTGGCTCATCTGAAAACAGATCGCCGATCCATTCGCGCATGGTTCGGCGGTGGGGTTTGTCCGCCGCGTCACCACTGAAATCCTGTTGGTCACTCATAGGCTTGTGTTGCCATGTTTTGTCGTCATCCGTTTTAGGTAAGGCTTTGATGAATTGCAAGCCGCGTGGTTAGGCATCAACAACCTGACTGATGTAAGGGTCGGCAATATCCAGCTGCGCCAGAGCAGCACGCTCAATTGTTTCCATCGCCAGAGCTGCCGCTGAGACTTCATGATCCCATCCCATCAGGTGCAGTACGCCATGAATAAACAAGTGGCTTAAATGGTGGCTGGTTGTCTTATGTTGCTGTCGTGCTTCCCGCACAACGATAGGCCAACAAATCGCCAAATCACCCAGCGGCATTTCCGGCACATCGTTCAATGACTCGGCACTCTCTAGGGTTGGAAAAACGGCCTCGGGCTCCTGCACACCAAAACTCAGCACATTGGTGGGCTTGTCTCGCTCACGGTAGTCACGGTTCAGTTCTTGAGATTCCACCTCATCACACAGACGCAGGCAGATGTCCCGAGACAGCGGTTGCGCGCTTATTTCAGGTAACGTTTGGGTTAAAGCCATCAGACAAGCCTCGAGTTCCCCCTGCAAAATTCGCGGCAGGGGCGCATCGTCAAGATCCGGCGCAAGCTGTATCTCCAATGAGAATGTCGCAGACGGGGTCGAGCCGATCACTAGCGCCTTCCGTTGCCCCGCCGATCATCGTTTTGCTGCCCGCGATCGTCGCCTTGATAGGACTCGTAGGCATCTACAATTTTTTGCACAAGGGGATGCCGAACAACGTCCTTGGAACCAAAGTGTGTGAATTCGATACCGGCGACTTGCGCGAGGACATCGCGCACGTTGATTAACCCGGACTGTTCGCCCCGGGGCAAGTCGATCTGGGTAATATCGCCGGTCACTACTGCGGTGGAGCCAAACCCGATTCGGGTCAGAAACATTTTCATCTGAGCAACCGTGGTGTTTTGCGACTCGTCCAGAATAATGAATGCATTATTCAGTGTACGCCCACGCATGTAGGCCAGCGGCGCCACCTCAATGATGTTGCGCTCGATGTATTTGTTCACTCGCTCCACGCCCAACATTTCGTACAGGGCATCGTAAAGCGGACGCAGGTATGGGTCGATCTTTTGTGCCAGATCGCCGGGCAAAAAACCGAGTTTTTCTCCCGCCTCTACCGCAGGCCGGACCAACAAAATCCGAGAAACCTGTTGGGACTCCAGCGCTTCCACCGCGCAGGCCACTGCCAAATATGTTTTGCCGGTGCCCGCTGGGCCAATGCCGAAATTAATGTCGTTTTTACGAACCGCTTTGCAATAGCCCAGCTGATTTGCACCACGCGGCTTAATCGATTTTTTCGGCGTGCGAATGACCAGCTCGCCGGACCCCCCTGATGTGTCACTGCCGGATTCGACACTACGATCCACATCGCTCATCACCACGACGGGCACGGTTCGATCCGATCCCTCATTATTTTGAGCAATCAAATCATCCAAACCGGCCTGCTGCAAAAACAGGTGCACGAAGTCGGGTTCAATGGCATCTCGACCGACGGTTTCCCGATACAGTTGATGCAGCAGCGCTTCCGCCGCCTGTACAGCATTGGGTATGCCACTGAGTTGGAACTCGTTACCGCGGTTACGGATACTGACGCCCAAACGTTTTTCCAGGTGCTTGATGTTCTGATCTACGGGTCCGACCAAGGCAGAGAGCCTCAGCGGATCGTTGGGTTCGAGGACGATTTTCTTCGCCAAAGTTGCGGGGGAATCAGGAATGTGTTGCAAGGTTCACCAATAAGGTTGCGATTGTTCAAGCCTACTACGTATCAGCCAAGTTGATAGCTGATTTGTAGGCTAGCAATTTTCAGCTATGAATCAATCAATATGCCGCGTAGAGAGTTCGGAAGGGCTTCGGTAATGCGCACGTTAGCGAATGCACCCATCAATGAGGCTGCGCCTTCGAAATTCACGACCCGATTGTTTTCCGTGCGTGCTGCCAGTTGGCCCGCGCCCTTCTTCGCCTCGCTCATCACCAGCACACGCTGTTCGGTTCCCACCATCGCCTGAGCAATAGCCTCCGCTTGGCCCCGGATCCGAGCCTGCAGTCTCTGCAGCCACGCTTTTTTGGTGGTTTCGGAAACCTCGTCCACCAGCCCAGCCGCAGGGGTACCCGGGCGGGCGCTGTAAATGAAGCTAAATGAGGTATCGAAACCAATCTCATCTATCAGCGCCATGGTGTCTTCAAACTCCACCTCGGTTTCGCCGGGAAAGCCAACAATGAAATCGGAGGACAAACTGATGTTCGGACGCACCTGACGCAACTTGTGGATACGCTCTCGATATTCTTCCGCCGTATGGCCACGCTTCATGGCTTCCAAGATCCGATCAGAGCCCGACTGCACGGGCAGATGAAGATGATCCACCAAGGCTGGAATATCCGCGTAGGCTTGAATCAGGTTGTCGGAGAAATCCATAGGATGCGATGTGGTGAAACGAATGCGTTCCACACCCGGCACCTCTGCCACGTAGTAAATCAGCTCAGCCAGATCCGCGTGATCGCCATCGATATCCCCCAAATAGGAGTTAACGTTCTGGCCAAGCAAATGAATCTCCCGGACGCCTCGGGAAGCGAGGTTTTCGACCTCCTGCATCACCGACGCTACCGAACGGCTGACTTCTTCACCGCGCGTGTAGGGCACCACACAGAAACTGCAGTATTTACTGCATCCTTCCATAATCGATACGAAGGCAGCCGGGCCATCGACGCTGGGCTCAGGCAGCCGGTCAAACTTTTCGACTTCGGGAAACGTCACGTCTACCACGGGTAACAACTGCTGTTGCCGCTGGGTCATCATATCCGGCAACCGATGAATGGTTTGTGGTCCAAATACCATGTCGACCACCGGAGCCCGCTTCATGATGGCATCGCCTTCCTGACTTGCCACACAGCCGCCAACACCAATAACCAAGTCGGGCCGAGCATTTTTCAACTTTTGCCAGCGACCCAGCTGGTGGAACACTTTCTCCTGAGCTTTTTCGCGAATAGAGCAGGTGTTGAGCAGTAGTACGTCGGCTTCTTCTTCCGTGGCCGCCATCTCGTAGCCCTGAGTGTCTTTGAGCACATCGAACATGCGCGCCGAGTCATACTCGTTCATCTGACAGCCATGGGTTTTGACAAACAGTTTTTTCGCCATGCGACTAAAAAGCCATAAAAATGGGGGAAGAAAGTATACGCGATCCTTTACGAATACCCAGAATGAATCGTGCAAACACCGGCACCACAAGCGCCATAAAAGAGGCGGCAAACACCCTGGCTGCTTGAAATCACTGGGGTTATCCCCAACTATCTTCTCACGCAATTCTAGGTGACCCAGCACCATGGCCAGCAAAGACGAAAAGCAACACGTGTACCGCATCCTGTTTCAGAATAACGGTCAAGTTTACGAGGTCTATGCACGCAACATATATCAGAGCGAACTGTATGGTTTTGTGGAAATCGAAGACTACACCTTCGGCACCAAGTCCCAGCTTGTGATCGATCCCAGTGAAGAAAAGTTGCGCAATGAATTTGAAGGCGTGCAGCGTTCATTCATCCCCATGCACGCAGTGGTCCGCATCGATGAGGTAGAAAAAGAGGGTGTCGCGAAAATTACGTCCACCGACGGCAGCACCGTGACCGCATTCCCGATGCCTTTGCCTACGGACCGTTAAAACAGTTCCGGCTCAGTAGTCTTCCAACAAGGGAAAGGCACTGAGCACGCTGGGCTCCGCCAATGGCTGCGCTCTTTCCAATAGAGTGGGGTTCAGCGCGGCCAGATCCGGCGCACCCAGCAGCGCCATACTGATACGAATTTCCTGTTCGAGGATTTTCAAGCCTCGCATCAAGCCCGCACTACCTCCGGCAGCCATGGCCAGACCCTCGAACCGTCCCATACCGACAAAATCCGCTCCCAAACAAAGACCCTTGACCACGTCGGCGCCGCGCATAAAACCACCGTCGACCACAACCGGTACACGGCCTGCCACCGCGGCGGCGACCTCGGGCAATGCGTCAATACAGGCCTTGGTATGGTCGAGCTGACGACCGCCATGATTCGATATGTACACCACATCTACCCCGGCCTCGACACAGCGACTGGCATCGTCACCATGCATCACGCCCTTCACCACCAGTGGTATGTCATGTTTTTCCTTGATGTGGGCAACGGTATCCCAGGTCATGCTGGCTTGGTGCGAAAAATCTCCACCTGCGGTCGCCGAACGGCCTGACATCGGCACATAGCCCTTCATCACATCACGCTCCCGACGGGAATAGACTTGGGTATCTGCGGTCAAGCAAAAGCCCGTGTAGCCGGCAGCCAAGGCACGGGAAATATGATCGTCCATCCATGCTTCATCGCCCACCAAGTAGAGCTGGTAAATTCGATCGCCGGGGACATCGCGAGCAACGGTTTCGTAGTCTGGTGCACAAGCGGAACTGAGGATTTGCAGAATGCCAAAATCTTGGGCGGCTTTCGCCACACTGGTGCCTCCTCCGGCCTCAAATGCTTGCACAGAACCAATGGGCGGCAAAATAACCGGAATACGCATAGCACTGCCCAGCAGTGCAGACTCGACATTGACCTTACTGACATCGTTGAGAATCCGCGGTTTAAAGACCCAAGATTCCAGTGCCGCCCGATTTCGCCGCAGACTTGCTTCGGTATCGGCAGCACCGACCAAATAATCCCAGTCACCGCGATCCAAATGCTTCCGCGCCAGCTGCACCATTTCGGTCAGGCTGCGAAATTCTTCCGTTTTTTTCTCAGACATCCACGCTTCTCCCTCAATGACCCCAAAGTTAGCTGCCTCGAAGTCATCGGACAAGGTAAACTCACTGGCTGTTGAACCTTGAGGATAGCGTGATGTCAGGAGTCGTAATTATCGGAGCAGGCCATGCGGCCGGTCAGGCGGCAGCCAGTCTGCGGCAAGCCAAGTATGAAGGCGATATCACCATCATCGGTGAGGAAGCGCATATCCCCTATCAGCGTCCGCCGCTGTCTAAGGCGTATCTGAAGGGTGAACAAAGTGCCGACAAAGTGTATCTGCGCGCTGAATCGTTTTATGCCGGCCGCAACATCACGATGAAACTGAGCACCACGGCAACCGCCATTGATACCGTGGCAAAAACCGTAGCGTTAAATACCGACGAAGCCCTGTCTTACGACCATCTGCTGATCAGCACGGGATCGAGGCCCCGCAAATTGTCGATCAAGGGTTCGGGTTTACCAGGCATTCACTACCTTCGCACCATGGACGACGTGGATGGCCTGCGCGAAGGCATGCGCCCAGATGCCAACTTGGTCATTGTCGGCGGTGGCTACATTGGTTTGGAAGTCGCGGCGGTGGGCCGGGAACTGGGTCTGAACGTGCATGTCTTAGAAATGGAAGAACGCATTTTGCAGCGCGTGACCACACCTGAGATGTCTGCCTATTACCACCAGCTACACGAAGGTCGAGGTGTGCACATCCACACCAGCACCGGCGTCACGGGCTTTGCCGGCGACGGCAAGGTAGAAGAGGTCATTTGCGGCGACCAGCGCTTTGCGGCGGACATTGTCATTGTCGGCATTGGCATCATCGCCAATACCGAGTTGGCTGAGGCAGCGGGTATTCACTGTGACAACGGCATCGTCGTCGACGAGCACTGCCGGACTTCGGATCCCTTTGTCTACGCGGCCGGCGATTGCACAAATCACCCCAACCCGCTGCTGGACCGACGCCTGCGGCTGGAGTCTGTGCCCAACGCCATGGATCAAGCCCGGGTCAGTACCGCCAACATGTTGGGTGATGAGAAGACCTATGCGGCGATTCCTTGGTTCTGGTCGGATCAGTACGAGCTGAAACTTCAGATGGTGGGCTTCTCGGCGGATGGCGATACCCAAGTCCTGCGCGGCGACATGGCCAGCAATCAGTTTGCGGTGTTCTATCTCAAAGACGGCAAGGTTGTCGCTGCGGATGCGGTCAACAGTCCGAAAGAATTTATGCTGTGTAAACAGCTTGTCGGCAAACCCGCTGACCCTGCGTTCCTGGCAGATCCCGAGTCGGACCTGAAGACCCTGCTGGCTTGAGCTGCATAACAAAGCCTCGTAAACACAGGCTCGTTACCAGAAGCTGGGCGCTGGGCTACAGGCCCAGCACCTGCTTGGCGATGATGTTGTGCTGCACTTCCGACGAACCACCCGCAATGGTGTACCCGCGATGGTGATAGCGTCCCGAGGCGACGTATTCCGCCCAGGCAGGGTTAACCGGCTCTTCTCCCGTATTTGCCGAATCTTGCGGCAGGGCTAAGTAGTCGACCATGCGAAACAGCAACTCGTCCTGCGCCTGCACCAGTTCACTGCCCTTGAGTTTCAGCATGCTGGGCTCTGCCCCAATTTGCGATCCCGAGTCTGCCTGAGTCAGGATGCGCAGGCTGGTCATCTCCAACGCCTGCAAACGAATCTCCAGCGCACAGATTTCACTGTGGACGCTTTCGGGCATCTCAATACCGCGCCGGATTTGCTCCTGCAGAGCCTCCTTGAGCACGCCTAAGACCCGCTTGTTCTCCGATACCCGAGACACCATGAGCCGCTCATCGCCCAGCAAACTCTTCGCAACGGTCCAGCCACGGTCTTCATCACCCAGTCGCTGGGCGACGGGTACACGAACGTCTTCAAAAAATACTTGGTTCCACAAGCGCTTGCCATTGAATGCATAAAGGGGCTTAACCGATACACCCGGCGAAGTAATATCGAACAACAAAAAGCTGATGCCCTTTTGCTGCTGCACATCGTGATTGGTTCGCACGAGACAAAAGATCCAGTCCGCCATTTCAGCGCCAGAGGTCCAGATCTTGGAGCCGTTCACCACATAATCGTCACCGTTCTTGTCTGCCCGTGTGCGCACACTGGCAAGGTCCGATCCGGCCTGAGGCTCGGAATACCCCTGACAAAACCACAAATCGGCGTTCAATATTTTGGGTAAAAATTGTGCGTGTTGTTCCGCCGTACCAAATTTGATGATGGCCGGGCCGACCATATTGAAACCAAAACCCGACAGCGCAGGAGCGTGGGCAGCGCGACAGGCGACATCAAAGATATGCCGCTGCACTAGGCTCCAGCCGGTGCCACCGTGCTCGATAGGCCACGCCGGGGCAGCCCACCCTTTAGCATTTAAGGTTCGCGTCCAAGCGGTCAACTCGTCTTTTGAGACCCCTGCCCCGCGTTTCACCTTGGCGGCTACGTTGGCGGGCAAATGGTCACGCAAAAATGTTTCGACTTCATACTTGAAGGCCCGTTGTTCTGGGGTCAGATCAAAACGCATGCAGATACTCCTGTGTACTCTGTCTCTTTCATTACGTCGGTGACCAAGTATCGACTCACGCTAACCAACAAGGCAAGACACCAAAACACCGATCTTCACAGGGCGTTGACCTGCTGCAGTGATAGGCTCTTCCCATGCAAACAACCACGATTGAAATCAGCAAAGAGTATCTACACTTTGCCGCCGCACACTTCACGCTGTTCAGTGATACCGAACGGGAAAACCTGCACGGTCATAACTTTCAAGTGACGTTGGATGCGGAAGCCGCCATCGCCGATGACGGACTCACATTCGACTACAACATTCTGAAAAAAGCACTAAAGCAAATGTGTGACGAATTGGACGAACAGGTCATCATGCCGACCCAATCGCCGCATCTGCAGATCGAGTCGGATGATCACTACACCTATGTGATATTCAATGGCGAGCGCATACCGTTTTTGGAGCGCGACCTGACTCTGCTGCCTATTCGCAACGTCACCGTTGAAGAACTCGCCCACTATCTACTGGCCACCTTGATCCAACGCGAGGACATCAAAGTACTGGACATACAAAATATGGTGCTTCGATGTGCTTCTGGCGAAGGCCAATGGGCCAGCGCAAGCTGGGCCTCCGAAACGGCTTAGCCGCCAGCGACGGTCTGGAGAAATACAGATGCAATGTTTGGTGATCACCGGCGCGAGTTCAGGCATCGGGTACGCGACAGCGGAAACCTTCCGCCGTGCCGGTTATCGGGTAATCAATCTGTCTCGAAGCGCATGCAGCATTGACGGCGTACTCAATCTCACCGGCGATCTGTCCGACCCAAGCTCCTTACCGTTAATCTCAGAGTCTTTGACTGCCGCCGTCGCTGACGCGGACAGCCTATGCTTGGTGCACAATGCCGCACGACTGGGCCATGACACGATTCAAAACATTGAGACCGATGCCCTCCGACAGATTTACGAGATCAATCTGATCGCGCCGACCATTCTCAACCGCCTGCTCTTGCCCCACATGACCGACGGCTCCAGCATTTTGTACGTGGGATCGACCTTGGGCGAAAAAGCCGTACCGGGCAGTTTCAGCTACGTGGTATCCAAACATGCCAGCATCGGCATGATGCGGGCATCCTGTCAGGACCTTGCTGGAACGGGCATTCATACCGCCTGCATCAATCCGGGATTCACCGATACGGAAATGCTGCGGGATCACATACCGGACGATGTCATGCCAGACATCGCCCAAATGAGCACCTTCGGGCGTCTAATCGAACCCGCTGAGATCGGCAAAACGCTGCTGTTTGCCGCACAAAATCCGGTCATCAATGGCTCGGTCATTAACGCCAATCTTGGTCAGATTGAGCGCTAACGACCCAAGCATCAGGCCGCATCGGCCTCCCGGGCCAGTGGCACCAACAAGATTGAGATTATCAGCAGCGCCAGAATGCCCAGCGCAAATACAGACGCATTCAACCCGAAGCCGTCGAAGACAGCGCCCAACAGCGACGCAGCCACAATAAAGCCGAGGCGGTAACCAAAACCCAGCAGTGAATTGATGGTCGCGCGATAGTCGTTGTCAATACGGCGGTTCAGGGCATCCATAAACAACACGCTGAACAGTCCTCGAGCGGCAAAGAGCAGCGCACCGCCAACCATGACCCAAGACAGTATTGCGGCACCCAGTAACAACAGACCTGCGAGTGCGACCAAGCCAATGGCATAGATCGCACGGCGTGACCCCAGCAGCCGCTCCACTGCATGCGCAGCCTGCCCCACCAGCGCGCCAACCAGCTGCAACAGACACCAGATCCAGCCGAAATGGAGTAGCGTTAGATCATGCGCAACCCAGACACGTTGCATCAGCCAGATGGCAAGCACGATCACCACCGGCCAAAGACACAATACCCCAAGCAAGCGACGCATCAACACAGACTGCTGCCACAGCGAAGTCAGGACACAGCCTAGATCTCGGCACTCGTCGAGCAAGGACTGATATCCGTTGTTTGCCCGGGGAGGTTCGCGCAACAGCATCGCTGCCGCCAGCACCAATAAGCCGCAGACGGTTTGAGCCGCGATGACTAAAGTTATATCGCCATAGAAGAGCAAGCCGGTTGCAGATAGAGAAGCCAGACCCTCCGCCGTCATGCCGATCACAAACAGGTTGCGCACGGCCCGGTTGGCCCGGTCCGGCTTATCGAGCCGCAGTTCGCGTTCGGCATCGTAAAGCAAGGCCAGATCAGCACCCGACAACAAAGAGGTGCCCAAACCTGCAAGCACATTAAACGCCATCAGCCCTGAGAAGCCCTGAACCCATATGAGCGACAGCCAAGATAGGGACCAAAACAGACCTCCCGCCCGCAGTACGGCCACCCGCCCATACCGATCAGCCAAGTAGCCCGACGGTATCTCCATCAGCAAAACCATCAGAGCATAAAACGATTCCAGCAAAAAAATTTGCTGCATGTCTTGGCCGTAATGAGCGAAGAAAGGCACCAAGATGGGGGCAATGAGCATGAAACGCTGACCGGCACGCAGCAGCAGCACGGCGCGAAGGTTACACCTCAGCGCCTTGGTAACCAAACGTTCTGCCCTTGAGCCAACGGCCGTCGTTTTGTTCATGATCTGATCCTTCGTTACGCACACACCCGTGTGCTGTGGACCCAAAAGCAAAAAACCCGAAGGCTTTCGCTCTTCGGGTTTTTGTTTTCGCTGGTGCGATCAATCAACCATCCGAGCTACTGCTACGCGGTACCGCAAAGGACTGCTGTGTAATGCAAACCACGGCGGTGTTCGGATCGGTATCGGCAGCCAGGCAAAGAGACGCAGACAGATGCCATCCCATCGCGTTGCCGCGACGGGGTATAGAGCCGA